>VOFK01000308.1_pt1 | contig 44786 bp, 43 predicted proteins | sample 5384121 | NCBI WGS metagenome assembly VOFK01 (sample SAMN12384730, study PRJNA508395) | human gut metagenome | isolation source: healthy gut J | host: Homo sapiens | reverse complement strand
TCAGTACTTCGTTCGGTGCATTGCTCACGAAAATGAATTTGATGCTGTGGTATTTTCATGCGGAGATGCAGTTCCTGTGTTTGCACAGAATGCAGATAAACCTTATAACATTGATTTGATGTCCGTACTGAAGGCTTTTGGTGAAAAAGGTAAAATATTGATAGGTCATTGTGCGGCAGGTATGTTGTTTGATTTTGCAGGAGTAACGGAAGGTAAGAAACTGGCAGTGCATCCGTTGGCAAAAAAGCCGCCATCACCAAGGGGCAGGCAACAGACGATAAATCTGTGGTTGATGGCAATCTTTTTACTGCACAAGATGAAAAGTTTGTATGGACAATGATGCCTGAAGTATTGAAGGTGCTTAAATAATGAAGTTGATGAACAAGGACGGAAAATCTTCCGTCCTTATATAGATTGTTGCGGACTTTTTCTATATATTTGAATTCGATTTTAAAAGATACAAATAATGAAATACGATTTTGATAAAGTAATAGACCGCAACGGTACTGCCGCCGTTAAGCTGGAAGAGGCGAAGGAAGTGTGGGGACGTGCGGATTTGATTCCTTTGTGGGTGGCAGATATGGATTTTGGTACAGCTCCTTTTATTGTGGATGCCATTCGTAAACGCTGTGAATGTGAAGTGTTGGGTTATACGGGGAAACCTGACAGTTACTATCGGGCAATCATTAATTGGGTGAAACAACGCTATGATTTGGATGTCACAAAAGAGATGATAAACTTTGTTCCGGCATTGTTCCCCGGCATCGGTATGGCAATGAACAGCTTCACCCGACCGGGAGATAAGGTGATGATTCAGCCGCCCGTCTACCATCCTTTTGCTTGGGTAACGACCCGCAATGAGCGTACATTGGTTACTAACCCCCTGAAATGGGAGAATGGCATGTATCGAATGGATTTGGATGCCTTTCGCGAACAGGTAAAAGGTTGTAAACTGTTTATTTTATGCAATCCTCATAATCCCGGTGGCGTGGTGTGGACAGAAGACGAACTGCGCACAGTGGCAGAAATCTGTTACGAAGAAAAAGTGTTGGTGTTCTCTGACGAAATTCATGCAGACTTAACTCTTCCTCCTTACAAACACCGTCCTTTTTGCTACTATCAGTGAAAAGGCAAAGATGAATTCGGTGACATTTATGTCACCCAGTAAGGCGTTTAATATGCCGGGGCTGGCTGCTTCTCATGCCATAATCTTTAATGAGGACCTGCGTGCGCGATTCCGTAAATTTATGGATGCCGGTGAACTGGACATGGGGCATGTATTTGCTTTCCTTTCCGTGGAAGCGGCATATACACACGGAACGGGTGGCTTGACCAATGTTTGGCTTATATACAGGGAAACATTGATTATGTTGACAATTTCCTGAAAACTCATGCACCCAGGATTAAAGCCATTCGTCCGCAAGCGTCTTATTTGGTTTGGCTTGATTGCCGTGAACTGGGATTAAACCAGGAAGCACTAAACGATTTCTTTGCAGATAAAGCGCATCTGGCATTGAATGACGGAGCGATGTTCGGAAAGGAAGGCACAGGATATATGCGTCTGAATGTGGCAAGTCCGCGTTCTGTGATTGAGCAAGCGATGAAGCAATTGGCTGAGGCTTATCAAGCAATGTCTTTTTAGAAATTAAAAAGGGTGTGTCAAAACTAAACCGGTCTATCAAATCATCAACTGTAGGGGGCAGGGGTTTGCCTGCCCCTACCGATGACCACGACCTTGGGAGTAATACACAAAGCAAACTGTTTTCGGGCGAGCGAACCTCGCCCTACTAACAAAATGACAGTATTATCAACGTTTAGACACAATCCCTTTTTTGAGTACAGAAAATTATTTCCTCGTATTATTATTTTAATGGAGGCATATTGGGTTCTGTTGGCCAATATGGATTTTGATAGATGGGTGAGTTCTCAATGGAACCGCCGCCTGACGTGATATCCATATCTTGAATTCTGTATGGTTCCAGATAGTGAGCCATAGCCCAGCGATAGCCGTCTTTAGCCAGGTTGTTGTTATTCTTTTCATAAGGACGCAAGTATGGACTGATAGCCGGGTCAGAAACATTGGCTTTAGGATTATCCATACCATAAACCAGTTGCGAAGTACCGTCTTCATTATCGTACCAATGCTGCATGCTTCCCCATAATTTGAAACCTTCAATGTGATATGGAGTGGAAATCATCTGATCCATAGCTCTCCAACGCATCAGATCCATATAGCGTAAACCTTCTGCCATCAGTTCGCAGCGGCGTTCGCGACGGATGTTGTAGAGGGTCGGGTCTATCAGTTTGCCTGCCGAATAAGCTCCCCAGTCATTAAGTGCTTCTTTAGCCATGTCGGTGGCAGCGATGGTTTTATTATAGTCTGTATCTACATGAGAACGTTTTTCTTATCTGTGTCCAATAGCTTTGGGCAATATTGTCTAAAGAACCATTCTTCTCATAACATGCTTCTATATAGTTGAGCAGCGCTTCTGTGCCACGGAATATCAGTGCGCCGGTATAGCATAGCCCGTTACCTAAATATTTTTGGTCATAATTATTTCCTTTGCGGAGTGCATATCCGGTAGAATATCCTTTTTCTGCATTATTGTTAAGGATTACCGGGAATGGTTCGATAGGCACTGCCATATCACCTTCTGCCGATTCGAATAAAACATTTATTTGTCCCGGTTCTTTTAAAAAGATATGTAAACGTGAGTCGCGACCTTTACGGACATCGGATATAGTTTCATCTCCTTGATATCCGCTGCCTGCTGCATAGACAGGCAAGCCGTTTGCCATCAGGAATCCGTTTACCATGCCGCGTGTAACACCTATTCCATAGTTCCCGTGTTGGGCGGCTGTTGCGACACCGTGTGTCAATCCCAATGCTTTGCTGTATGGACGCCACAAGAGTACTTCGCTGTAGTCCGACATATCTTCATCTCCGAACATATCCATGTAGGGGTTGGCCGGTTCGGAGATGGCCTGTTGTATTGTTCCGGTGTTTTCAACCAGTTGGGTTGCGTCGGCCACTTCCTTGGCTGCGTTCATGGCTTCTGTCAGGAAGAAGTCGATTTCTTTATCGATATCTCCTGTCGGATATTGATAATTAGCATTATATTCTTTTACTCTTTCCCGGCCATTCCGGTCCGTTGGGAACGAAAGGAGTATCTTTGAAGTATTTCAGCCAAAGTACCTTCAAATAGAGCTACACGTGATTTCATCAGCAGTGCACACTCACGGTTGATTCGGGTTTTTTCTGTTCCCTTTCCCGAAGACATCATCTCGATGGCGGAATCCAAATCCGATAGAATGAAGCGTGCCACTTCGTTACGTGGTGAGCGTTTGCTGGCTTCTACCAACGGTTCCATTTGGTCGGGTAGGGTAGCCTTGACAATAGGGAAATCACCGTATGAACGGAGGCGTTTGAAATATTCGTATGCGCGCATGAAATACATTTCTCCGATGTATTGGCGTATTTTCTCTTCTGCTCGAAATGGTGCCGGGCTTCAAACTCTGGCAATACTTTTTCAAAGAAGTAGTTACAACTATAAATATTTCCAAAGCTATATGAGCCTCCCGAAGATTGAGAAGTTTTCCATTGTCCGGGAATGTATCGGTTGTTATAACCGAAACCCGCTTGATTGTCTGTGTGGTTGTCTTCTCCATAAAGTCCGTATCCGTAGGCATGTCCGGGAAGTATGTCTGTATAGAGTTTGTTGGCATAGGCTTCCAGCTGGGATTCATCTTTCAGATATTTTTCCGGTGAAACGGAAGACATCGGTTCTTGGTCCAAAAAATCGTTGCAGGAAGTCATGAAGCCCAAAACGGCGACTCCGGCTACATATTTGAATATATTACTATGTTTCATAATTATTGTTTTTTTTAATGATTATAAGGTTACGTTCAATCCCACAGAGAATGTCCTGCTTAACGGATATGCATTTCCATTGTATTCGTCTCCACCGCCGATTGTTTCAGGGTCGAATATCTTGGTTAGTGAGGTTCGGTCCACAAGTTCTCACCTGATACGAATATGCGTAATTTAGATACGGCAAATTTCTTGGTGAGAGATACCGGCAGGGTATATCCGAATTGAAGGTTTTTCAGACGGATATAAGAGGCATCCTGCAAGTAACCGGATTGTGTCTGCTTGTTTTTATCGGAACCAAAGATGGGGCGCGGATAGTAGGCGTCCAGATTGGTCGGCAAATCATTTGAAGGTTCGGCTCTGAAGTAATCGGCATGTTCTACAAAGCCGGTAGAATGCCACAATGAGGTGGCTCCCCAAAAGTATGCACTGCCTTGCCAGTAGTCGCGTTTCATTACTCCCTGGAAGAATGCACGGAAGTCGAAACCTTTCCAATCTGCATTCAGGTCAATACCGAATTGATAGCGAGGTTTGTTGTTGCCGAGTATTTTTCTGTCGCCCATGTCATCATACTTATTGCCTCCGCCGTCTATTTTACCGTCACCGTTTAAGTCTTTATACATGATGTCGCCGGCTTCCCAGTTGGAACCAAGGGCGTTTTGTCCTCCATTGGGAAGAGAAGCCAGATGTTCTTCCATCTCTGCGTCAGATTTAGCTATACCGATAGTTTCATAACCGTAAATGTCTCCCAGCATTCTACCTTTTCTATATTTGTCCAATGTATTGGTAGGATTCGGGTAACGGGTGATTTCTGTTTGCGAATCTGATAGAACGAATTTGATTCCATAGCCCAGTCCGTTTCTCAGACGATCTTGCCAAGCTATTTCTAAATCGAAACCATAAGTTCTCAAGTCGGTATTGTTGGTCTTGGGTACGCTTAAGCCAAGGATGCTCGGAAGTTCGGGGGCAGGGCCTATCATGTCTAGTGTTTCGCGGGTATAATAATCGAACGAACCGGTCAGACGGTTATTGAAGGCACCGAAGTCAAGACCGATATTCCAATTGCGTATGCGTTCCCAGCCCATGGTAGAACTAATCAATCCGGGAACTGTAGCTGTATTGGGCTTGATACCGTTTTGTATCCAACCGCCGCCACCGGCAGAAACACCTAAGGTTTGGTAAGTGGGATACCATGATTTGGTATTCTGGTTACCTAATTCTCCATAAGAACCGCGTAATTTCAAGGTCCCTCATATTCGCTCAATGATTCCCAGAAGTTTTCGCGGGCAATGTTCCAACCGAGAGAGAATGAAGGAAACCAGTTCCAGCGTTGTTCGCGGCGGAAACGTGAGGTACCGTCATAACGGATATTGACTTCTGCCAGATATTTGCCTTTGTAGTCATAATTGATACGTCCGAAGAAACCGGCGGTAGACCAAGCTGCGCGCGAACCGTTTACGGAAGGAGTTACTACTTTTCCGGTATAATCCAGTCCGGTGGTAATATCAATTTCAGGTAATTCGGGTACGATAATACCTTTGCGGGTCGCACCGAATGTTTGTTGTTTCATTTCTTCGGCTTGAAAACCAATCATACCTTTAAAGTTATGTCCCGATTCAAGGCTGTGCGAATATTCCGTATAAGCATTGAAGTTCATATAGTTCTCTTTGGTTTGGTCTTCATGAGCTTCTGTGTCTTGATAATAGCCGATGGGGTATGGATTTCCTTGTACATCGTGATTATACAAAGTCTGTGTATCCCAGTGGTTGTTTACAGTATTGATTCTGTAGTTAAAGTCCACATGGGTTATCCAGTTCTTTATCGGTTCAAGAATAAGAGATATTTGCTGATATATATTGTCTGTTTGAATGTTGTGTTTTCCACCATCACGGAGGGGGAGTGCCGGAGAAGGAGAGTGGAACATGTATCCGTTGGGGTCATATACAGGCAGTGTGGGCCAGCCTTGGCGTGCCAAGTCGCGGAATAATGCATTGGTCAGATAGGCAGGACGATGAAAGTCTTCGCGTGTAAAGCGGCTGGTATAATTCACTTTTGCCCAATCAGTCAGTTGTGCATTGATTTTTCCGGTACCGGTATAACGTTTGTAGGTATCTTGGTTGAATTCCATCAATCCTTTTTGATCCATGAAGTTACCGGATATATAATAATTGACTTTGTCATTACCACCACTGAAACTCAGGTTATGTTCTTGTGAGGATGTCCATTCGCGATATATCACATCATACCAGTCTGTATTTGCATTACCGCCGGCATATCCGTCGAGCCAGTATTTATTGTTGGCATCAGCTAGAACTCCGTCGGTAATTTTACCATCTTGATAGTCTTTGATGCGTTGCAGGTGTTCTGCATTAAAATAAGCTCCTGCTCCCGAATTGATATTTGCATCGTTGTAGAAAGTGGCAAATGTATATGAATCCATTTGCTTGGGAATTCTTACGGGCTGTCCCCAGCGGAAGTTATTATTATAGTTTATGGTCGTTTTTCCGCTCTTTCCACTTTTGGTGGTTACCAAAATTACACCAAAAGGGTGCACGCGAACCATAGATAGAAGCGGCTGCGGCATCTTTCAGGATAGAGATATTTTCAATATCCTGTGGATTGATGGAGTTGATGTCTCCTTCCATGCCGTCAATCAACACTAGCGGACTTGCATCAGAACCATCGCCGATAGTTCCTGTACCGCGGATACTCATGCTCATCTTATTATCCAATGCACCGCTGGTAGTGGTGATTTGTAATCCCGGTACTACACCCTGCAGGGCTTGTACAGCATTTTGTACGGGGCGGGATGCGAGTGCTTCTGAGTCTACACGTACCTACGGAACCGGTCAGGTTGACTTTCTTTTTGTGTACCAAAAACCTACCACTACTACTTCATCCAAGGTCTTGGTGTCTTCTTGTAGCATGATTTTAAGGACGGATTGTCCGGTATACTTTTTCTTTTCGTAGTATATCCTACAAATGAAATCTGTAGGATACTTCCTTTTTACTCCTTCCAGGGTGAATCGTCCGTCAATGTCGGTGGTTGTTCCGTTTGTTGTTCCTTTAACAACAACCGTAGCTCCGATAACAGTTCCCAAGGCATCTTCTACAGTACCTGTAACTTTCCCGTTTTGTTGGGAAATACTTGTTCTAGGCTGATTAGGCATCTGTTCTGCCATACCGGTTACCGGAAAACTTAAGGCTCCGGCTAGCAGAATAAGCTTCATAGCTTGATTTTTCTTTAGCATAATATTAGTTTTTTTAATTAAAATTAAAAATATTTCTTTCTGAGAAGTTGTTTTGATGACGGCAAAGTTACAATGAATGAAATAAAGACGTAAAAGAAGTTAATGGTATGAATTGGAGAATTCGGTACTTGCATAAAAAGATAATTATAAAAAACGGATATGATGGAATGTGCTCATTATGAGTGTGTAAGCTATACATTATTATATAAGGGCAGAAGGATGGAACGGTAACATTAAAGCTTTTCCTCCGCCGGACTAACGTTTTCTGATTGCCATGTTAGTACGTCCTGCCGCAATGGGATGTACGTCCTACTGTAGTGGAACGTACGTCCTGCTGCAATGGAACATACGTCCTGCTACAGTGGGACGTACTGGTTGTTGGCAGATAAAGCCTTAGTGTGAAGTAAGAAAAAGCTTAGGAGTCCGTTCCGGATTGCCAAGCATGTCTGTAGCTGTCCATTTTCTACATGTTTTCTTTCCATTTATTCCGAATTTGTTAAAAGTAAGTTTGGAATTTAGAGCCTTGTTTTCATTTGATTTGTGTATGTTTGCAAAAGATTCTTGAATTTGATATACTGAATGACATGAAATTGAAAACGATATTTGTACTAGGTCTGGTGGCGGGAATGATGAGTTGCAGCACTCCGGCAGATTATTGTCCCGTTACGGCATCAGGTAATGATTTGGTCTTTCCGGCTTTGGCACAAAGTTGGGATGAAGGCATTCCATTGGGAAACGCCACGGTAGGTGCGTTGGTATGGGAGAAAGATACCGCCTTGCGCTTTTCCTTGGACCGTACCGATTTGTGGGATTTGCGTCCGGCAGATAGTCTGTCGGGGAATAATTATCGCTTTGCATGGGTCAAGGAACATATCCGTAAGGGTGATTATCGGCCTGTGCAGAAGAAATTCGACGAACCCTATGACAGGATGCCTGCTCCTTCCAAAATACCGGGAGCGGCTTTGGAGTTTCCGTTGACGAAACTTGGAAAGCCTGTACAAGTACGTTTGTATCTGGATAATGCTTTGTGTGAAGCTACTTGGGCAAATGGTACTCAAATGCAAACATTTGTTCATGCTACAGAACCGGTGGGGTGGTTTGTTTTTAAAAATCTGACTACGGAGCTGGAGCCTGTGTTGGTGGCTCCTCGATATAGGCAAGAGGGGAACAGTGCCGAAGCAAGTCCGGTTTCGGGACAGGATTTGCAACGACTGGGATATGAGCAGGGAAGTGTAATCCGTAAAGACAATGAATTGGTGTATCATCAGAAAGGATATGGAGATTTTTCTTACGATGTGGTAGTGAAATGGGAACGGCAGGGAAATACACTGTATGGAACGTGGAGCATCACGTCTTCCTTGAGCGGAGAACAGGCAGAAGAAGAGACGTCGACTGCTATGCTACGTGGCCTGGCAAAGGACTATAAAGCGCATCTTGATTATTGGGAACATTATTGGGCACAGTCGTCTGTTTCTCTTCCGGACAGTATTTTGCAAAAACAATATTATAATGAGATGTATAAGTTCGGTTCGGCAACTCGTGAAAATTCTTATCCTATTTCTTTGCAGGCTGTATGGACTGCCGATAACGGTAAATTACCACCATGGAAGGGGGATTATCATCACGACCTGAATACACAACTCAGTTATTGGCCTGCGTATGCGGGCAATCACTTGTCTGAGGGGTTGGGATATCTGAATACATTGTGGAATCAGCGTGACACTTACAAACGCTATACTCGCCAATATTTTGAAACAGAGGGTATGAATGTGCCCGGGGTTTGCACCCTGACGGGAGAACCTATGGGAGGATGGATTCAGTATGCCATGTCTCAAACGGCGGGAGCTTGGTTGGCACAGCATTTTTATTTGCACTGGAAATATTCTGCCGATAAGGAGTTCTTGAAAGAAAGAGCTTATCCTTTCTTGAAGGATGTAGCTGTATACATGGAGCAAAATTCGATTGTCGACAGTAAAGGGTTTCGTCGCTTGGAGTTCAGCTCAAGTCCCGAAATTTATGATAATTCATTGCAGGCATGGTTCAAGGATATGACAAATTATGATTTATCGCTGATGCATTTCCTGTTTGGTGCGGGGGCGGAGATGGCAAATGAACTGGGAATAAAGACCGAAGCAGCACATTGGAATAAATTGAAAAGCCAATTGCCTGATTTTGATTTGGATAATGAGGGAAGCCTTACGTTTGCCAAAGGATTTCCTTATAATGCATCTCATCGTCATTTCTCTCATGCATTGGCCATTCATCCGCTGGGCATCATAGACTGGAGTGACGGCGAAAAGGCGCAACGAATCATTCGTGCCACTTTAAAGAAAATGAATGATTACGGACCGGATTATTGGACCGGATATACATATAGTTGGTTTGCCAATATGCAGGCGCGTGCATTCAACGGTGAGGAAGAAGCAGCAAAAGCATTGAGAACTTTTTTTGCCGAATGCTTCTGCTTGAAAAATACGTTCCATGCCAATGGTGACCAGTCTGCCAGCGGGAAATCGAAGTTCACATATCGCCCTTTTACGCTTGAGGGAAACTTTGCTTTTGCTGCAGGCATACATGAAATGTTATTGCAGAGCCATACGGGGAGTGATACGGGTCTTTCCGGCAGTTCCCGAAAGTTGGAAGAATGTATCTTTTAACAACCTGCGGGCCATGGGAGGTTTTCTTGTCTCGGCGGCTCTCAAGGATGGAAAGGTTGTCCGACTGGAAATTTACGCTGAAAAAGGGGGCCGTCTTGCAGTCTTTTCTCCTTTTGAGCATAAAGTGGTGGAATATGATACTCAGCCGGGCAGTCGGATAGACTTAGCAGTGGAATAAATGAAGAAATCGTTTTATATTTGTATTACAAAGAAATAAAGAAGATTATGGATGCATGTGCCGTACACTCTTCCCTTTGGGAGATATTGGAGCAGATAACCGAAAATTTAAAGAGTAAGCGTCTGGCGGATGTGTTTCGCTTTATCTCGTTTTATCCTTCGGAAACGTATGGTCCGCATAAGCATTTGCGCATTGAGATAAACTATGTGAAGAAAGGCTATTGTATTCTTCATTTGGATAATGAAAGCGTGACTTTCAAGGAAGGAGAGATAATGGTCATTACTTCAGACGTCAATCATTTGTTTGAGGCGGGCAGTGAAGGGACAACTTTAATGCAGCTGGAATTTTTGCCCGAAATATTTTCTAACTTTAACTTGAACTCCGGGTGGGCAAAGATGCTTCGGTACCTACTTCCGTATTCTTGTTTTCTGAAGAGAACCGGCTGATTAAAATTGTGAATAATGTCCGTATCATGCGGGTAGTGCAGCGCATTGTGAATGAGCTGGAGACAAAAAGTGTGTATTATCAATACTTGGTCGTGATGTACTATGCAGAGTTGCTGGTGCTTATCTATCGCTATATGGATGAAGCTTATTTACCTATCTGTACCAATGACTCGTTGAGAAAAGCCATTGCTTATATCCGGTTGAATTATCATTCGGATATCAATATAAATAAGGTGGCGGAAGAAGTAGGTATCAGTGAACGTTATCTCAGAAACCTGTTTTCACAGTATTTGAATCTTTCTCCGTTGGATTATCTGAATCAGATAAGAATCAATAAAGCGGTGGAACTTTTAAGAAACACGGAAATGTCCATAAAAGAAGTATGCTTTCAGTGTGGTTTTCAGTCACCGCAATACTTTTCACGCATCTTTTAAACAACAGATGGGGGTATCTCCGCGCGATGTGGCAAAATAGTACTTCCGTTTTGTATATGTTTTGGTTATATTTTCGCCTTTTTACATAAGTGCAATAGTCCTGAAAAGTTCTTTCTTTTTTAAAAAGCAGACTACCTTTGCTGTTACTATAACAGAGTAAAAACAATCTTTTAATAGAACAAAAAAATGAAAGAATGGAACGATGACAAAGAGTTGGTTTCCTTGATAAAGGGAGAACTCTATACGGCAGTTGTCGGAGATATTATGGACAAGATGGGGTATACCCATCAATTCCTGCCGCCTCATATTCGTCCGCTTCGCGATGATATGTTTGTTGCGGGACGTGCCATGACTGTATTGGAGGCCGATGTATATGATAATCAGGGAACAAGCGGGACAAATCCGGTTCTGAAACGCTCTTTCGGTTTGATGCTCGAAGCATTGGATGACTTGAAAGAAGGTGAAATCTATATTTGTTCCGGCTCTTCTCCTTCTTATGCTTTATGGGGAGAGTTGATGAGTGCGCGCGCTATGCAGTGTAAAGCTGCCGGTGCGGTGGTGAATGGTTACTCTCGCGATACGAAAGGAATTCTGGCTTTAAATTTTCCTTGTTTTTCTTACGGTCCTTATGCTCAGGATCAGGCTCCGCGCGGAAAGGTGATTGACTATCGTGTACCTATCGAAATTGAAGGCGTGTTGGGTAAACGATGGTGATATGCTGGTGGGAGATATTGACGGTGTATGTGTGTGCCGCGTCAAATAGAAGAAGAGGTGTTTTACTCGTGCTTTGGAGAAAGCGCGTGGCGAACGCATTGTCTTGAAGAAGATACAGGAAGGCATGAAAGCCCGGGATGCATTTGATAAATTTGGTATTATGTAATTTATAAAGCAGGAAAAGATGAAAATAACAGATGTAAAAAGTATGGTTGGTGCAAGGCATCAAGTACAATTGGACTTTGTTGAAGATATATACGGACGAAGGTTATACAGGTGTAGGCGAGGCTACCAACTGGCCGGGAAGCCCCATCGTATACGAGGCGGCAAAACATATAGGCAGTCGCATTATCGGACTTGACCCGATGAAGACGGATTTTATCTGGACAAAACTTTATCGTGACTTAAACTGGGTAGGACCCTATGGTGCCAGTATGTGTGCCATTAGTGGCATTGATATGGCATTGCTTGATTTGAAAGGAAAGGTATTGGGCGTGCCGTGTTATGAGCTTTTGGGAGGAGCTTACCGTAAGGATATTCTTTTGTATGCCAATTACTGGTTTACGAAGGGGGGGCACAATGAAGCCGATTATGCAGAACAGGCACGTGCGGTGAAGGCTGCCGGATTTACGGGATTGAAGTTTGATCCGTTTGCACATACCAATTATTTCTATGGTGAAGATTTGGCATCCAATCTGACACTGACTCCTGCACAACAGGACTTGGCGTTCAATGTTTCAAAGGCAGTTCGTGAGGCAGTGGGGCCGGAGGTGGATATCATGATTGAAACTCATGCCATGCTTAATTACCGCATTGCCGTGAAGATGGCAGAGCGTTTGGCAACATTGGATATTGCCTGGTATGAGGAACCGGCAGGTCCGGAAAGTTCTCAAACATTGCGTGCCATGCGTGAACGTATACCTTCGGATGTTGCTATTTGTGTGGGTGAGCGTCATTATACTCGTTTTGGCATTCGCTCATTGCTCGAAAAACATGTATGTGATATCATCATGCCGGATATTACTCGGTGTGGAGGTCCGTCGGAGATGAAACGAATGGCTACTATGGCCGAGGCTTATCAGGTTTTGTTGGCTCCTCATAATCCCAATGGTCCTTTATCTACTCTTGCTTCATCGCATGTATGTGCTTCCGTTCCCAATTTCTTCCGTCAGGAGTTTATGTTCAATGATGTTCCCTGGAGAGATACTGTGATTGACCATCCCATTGCCGATATGGTTTATGACGGGCATTTACATTTGTCGGATCGCCCGGGGTTGGGAGTCGATTTGGTGGAAGAAGAGATGGAAAAGCATCCGGGTATTACAAGTAATCCTCCTGAGAACTTTTATATTTAATGCGTATGCCGTTTCAAATAGACTTAACAGGAAAAGTGGTCCTGATAACCGGAGTATCCTCCGGTATCGGACTGGGCACCGCACATGAGTTTGCCCGTGCAGGGGCTTGTGTGGCAGGATGTGCGCGTAAACCGGAAAGTGACGATAGCGTTTCGGCATTTTTGCAAGCTGTGGAAGGAGAGGGTTGCAAGGCACTCTATGTCCAGGCAGATGTCACACAGGAAGAGGAATTGGAAAAGCTGGTGCAAGAGGTGATAGCCACTTTCGGGCGGCTGGATATTGTTGTTTCCAATGCCGGAATGAATGTATTTGAAGGTGCGGCGGAATGTTCGGAAAGCCGGTGGGCGTACAATCTGGATTTGAACTTGGCTTCCCATTGGCGTTTGGCCAGGATTGCCAAACCTTATTTGGAACAAAGCGGCAATGGGGTTATCTTATTGATGACTTCCAATCATGCTTTTTGCTCCATTCCGGGATGTTTCCCTTATAACGTTACAAAGACAGCTATCACCGGGCTTGTCCGGAGTCTGACCATAGAGTGGGGACCGAAGATACGGACAGTCGGCGTAGCGCCCGGATTTATAGATACGGCGGGAAACGATACTTGGTTCAATTCGTTTCCGGATGCTATGGCCGAACGTCAACGTACGATTAATCTTCATCCGGTAAAAAAAATCGGTACGGTAGAAGAAGTCGGCGCACTATGTGTTTATCTTGCTTCTCCCATGGCAGGGTTTATAAGCGGGACAACCATTTTGATGGATGGTGGACGATCGGCATTGATGCAAGATTCTTAAAATGAGTTTTCAATTGGTATTTTAAAATATATGATGATGAATGCAACTCTATTACATCGTTGTTATAATCGGACCGGTGAGGCTGCTACATGGATGCCCGGTTTGGAATGTTTGTTATGGGTAGACATTGATAATGGAATTTTATATCAATATACTCCTGACGAAGGTACGGTGAAAGAGCATACTTTTCCGGAAATGATAACTTCCGTTATTCCGTGGAAGGGGCACGGGGATGAAGTGCTTCTGGCAATGAAAAAATCGTTTTATTGCTTATGATTTGGAGAAAAAGACTTATAAAACACTGATAGAATTTCCATGTCTGCATCCGCAGTGGCGTACCAATGATTGCAAGGCATCACCGGAGGGACGTATTTGGTGTGGAGTGATGCATTGCAGCGAACATAATGGCAACGGAAGTCTGTATTGTGTAGATAATGATTTATCTTTGACGCCTGTTTTGGGACAACAAAGCATTCCTAATGGAATTGTTTGGAACCGGAAAGGAGACCGTATGTATTATGTTGATTCCGGCAGAAGGTGTATTGAAGAGTATGCTTATGATTATTTGACCGGGGCTATTTATTTTATCCGTACTGCAGTACAGGTTCCCGTGGAATATGGAGTGCCGGATGGAATGACCATTGATGCCAACGGACTTTTGTGGGTGGCTCATTGGGGAGGATTCGGTGTGTACGTTTGGAGTCCGTCAACCGGGCAGCTTGTCGATAAAATAGAAGTTCCGGTTCCTAATGTAGCTTCGTGCACTTTTGGGGGCAAGGAGCGTAATCGGTTATTTATTACAACGGCTGTAGATGGCTTGTCGGAAGCTGAGATACAGGCTTATCCTTTGAGTGGAAGTTTGTTTGTGGCCGATGTACCCGGTGTTGTTTCCGGAGAGAATCATTATCCGTTTATAATCCGTTAAGAAAATGGCAATATGAATATATCAACAATTGATTTAATAGTCTTTATCGCCTACTGCTTGCTTATTTTTTGTTGGTAGGACTCTTCGTTTCGCGTAGAGGCAAAGGAGAGACACAAGATGCCAGTAACTATTTTTTGGCCGGCAGAGGCTTGGCTTGGTGGGCAATAGGGGCTTCTATTATTGCATCCAATATCTCGGCAGAACAGTTTGTCGGCATGTCGGGCTCCGGTTATGCCATCGGGCTGGCCATGGCGACGTATGAATGGATTGCGGCATTGGGGCTGCTGATTGTGGCTAAGTTTTTTATTCCTATTTTCCTGGAGAAGAAAAAATCTTTACGATGCCACAATTTTTGGAGGAACGCTTTGACCGCCGGGTGAAGACTGTAATGGCTTTTTTCTGGTTGGCGGTATTCATATTCATCAATTTAACTTCCATTCTTTATTTAGGAGCGTTGACGATTGAGAATGTTATGGGAGTTCCTATGTTGGCAGGGATAATAGGACTGGCGGCCTTTGCCGGAATTTATTCCATTTATGGAGGATTGAAAGCCGTGGCATTGACCGATGTTATTCAGGTTGTGTTTTTGATAGGCGGTGGATTGATAACAACTTACATTGCGCTCGATATGCTTGGCAATGGGGAAGGTGTTATTTCCGGATTTACTAATCTTTGTCATCAGGCGGAAGATAAATTCCATCTTATACTTGATAAATCACATCCCGGGTATATGGATCTTCCCGGGGTATCGGTTATCATAGGAGGGTTATGGGTTGCCAATTTATATTATTGGGGATGCAATCAGTATATCATTCAGCGTGCGTTGGCTGCCAAATCGGTAAGTGAGGCGCAAAATGGTATGTTGTTTGCTGGTTTCATCAAATTGTTGATTCCGTTGCTGGTCGTTATTCCGGGCATTGCGGCATTTGCTTTGGATGCTCCTTTGGAAAAATCGGATGAGGCTTATCCTTGGCTGCTGAGCAACCTGTTGCCTGTGGGAGTAAAAGGGATTGCATTTGCTGCTCTTACGGCAGCGATTGTCAGTTCGCTGGCATCGATGATGAACAGTATTTCCACCATTTTTACAATGGATATCTATCGTTCCTATCTTCGTCCCAAAGCCGGGCAGAGTGAGTTGGTGCGTACAGGGCGTTGGGCGAGTTTTATTTCGTTGTTGATAGCGGTGTGCATTGCTCCTTTGCTTTCGGGATTGGATCAGGCATTTCATTATATTCAGGAATTTACAGGTTTTGTGAGTCCCGGTGCATTGGCGATTTTTCTTGCCGGCTTCTTTTATCGGAGAGCAACGGCAAATGGAGCGCTTTCGGCGGCATTGGGTTCATTTGTGTTCTCTACCTTACTGAAAGTTCTTTGTCCGGCTTTGCCTTGGATGGATAGAATGGGAATCGTCTTCTTGTTGTGTTGCGGTCTTATTATTTTGTTGGGCAACCGTAGTCGGTCATTGGAACAATGCTCCACTATTCATGCTTCATTATTTCATACAAGTAAGTTGTTTAATATTTTTTCTTGCATCATCATTGCCATTCTGATTGGTTTCTATTGGCTTTGGTGGTAAAGGAATGCTAACCTTATTCATATAATTATGATAACGATAAAACAGACTTTATTAATAGCAGGTGTCTGCCTGCTTTCATATTCTTCTTTGAATGCGGCATCCGGTGCCGTCTGTTCGGGACGAACTTATATATTACCTTCACGGTTGGAAGGAGTGCGGCAACCTGTCATGTCATTAAGTGGAACGTGGTCATTTAAGTACTCTCCAAAAAGTCGGTGGACTACTATTCAGGTACCCGGCGAAGCGGCTATGCAGGGGTTTGCCATCGAACATGATAAACCGTTCTTTTATAAGAAGACATTTACCATACCTGCCGACTATGCGGGAAAGCAAATTATTTTGCGCTTCGATGGTGTATACAGTCATGCAAAGTTGAGTGTAAATGGTAAGTTTGTCCGTGAGCATCATGGTGGTTTTACCCGTTGGGAAACTGATATTACTTCGCTGGTACGCGTAGGGAAGAAGAACGAAATCCAATTGGAAGTAGAAGACCGTTTAGACGAAATTTCTTATGCTTCAGGATACGCACATCATCCTATCGGCGGCATACTCCGTGATGTCACACTGTTCGCTTTGCCTGAATCTCATTTGTATGATGTGAGTGTGGAAACACATTTGGATTCACTTTATAAAGATGCCGAGTTGCGTTTTGATTGTGAGTTTATCGGTAAAGAAGGTGCGGAAGCAAGATTGGAGTTGAAGGATAAAGAAGGGAGAAATGTACAGTTGCCGCAAAGTCGTTTTAAGTTGGCGAAGGGGAAAAACACGTTCTTATTGCCTGTGGCAAATCCTTTGAAGTGGGATGCGGAACATCCTAATTTATATACGTTGGAAGTGGCTGTATACAGAGATAACAAGGAACTTTCCCGTTTTGACCGCCGCATCGGTTTCCGGGAAGTGGAGATTGTGAAGGATCGTATGTTGGTAAACGGTCGTCAGGTGAAATTGCGTGGAGCTTGTCGTCACGATATACATCCTACATTAGGACGAACCACTACTGCCGACTTGGATAGTCTGGATGTATTGCTCTTTAAGCAATCTAATATGAACTTTGTCCGTACTTCCCATTATCCTCCTTCGGAACGCTTCTTGGAGTTTTGTAACCGTTATGGCGTCTATGTGGAAAGTGAGACGGCTGTTTGCTTTGTTGATACTTATCGGCAGAAGAATTATGCTCCGGGTAATACACAGAGTGATTCGGCTTATACCGACCGTTATTTGGGACAATGTCAGGAAATGGTGAAAGCTTTCCGTTCTCATCCTTCTGTCTTGTTTTGGAGTATCGGTAACGAAAGTGTTTATGGTACAAATTTCCAACTTTGCTGGGATTGGGTGAAGGCTACGGATACCACGCGTCCTGTTATTTTCAGTTATCCCGGTTCGGCAGTGGAAAAGAAAGCTAAAATATTTGATATCCTCAGTATGCACTATCAGAATGTATATGGCAATATCAATCAATGGGGGATGTCTACCCGTAATTTTCAGGGGCATGGTATACCTGCATTATATGATGAGTGGGCTCATCCGGCATGTTACACCTATGCCACTCTGCAGACCGATCCTAATATCCGTGAATTCTGGGGGAAATCTATTGATATGATGTGGGATGGCTTGTACAATGCGCCGGGCGGATTGGGAGGAGCTATCTGGGGGTATGTGGATGAAGTGTTTGCATTGCCTCAGCCCAAGGTTGGAACCGCATTCTGGAAAGAGTTTGCCCGTACTGCCAAACCCTGAAAATTATCAAGGAAACTGTGTCGGATACGGAGAATGGGGAATTGTAGATGTATGGAGACGTCCGAAACCGGAATTTTGGTCTACCAAGAAAGCGTATTCACCTGTGCGTTTACTGGCAGATGACAATCTTTCTTTTTACTGCCGGACAACCACTGATGTTGACTGTATACAATCGTTTTGATCATACCAACTTGAATGAGATAAAAGCTTTTTATACTTATAAAGGTATGAAAAAAGCTTTAAGGCTAGGATTTGTAGAACCGCATCAGAAAGGACTTTTGACTATTCCTGCCGAGCAATGGGAAGAGGGTGAGAAATTATTGGTAGAGTTCTTTACTTCAGAAGGAGATTTGATTGATGCTTATCGTCCTGTGTTGGGAGTGGAAAAGGTGGACTATCCTGCTGTGATTGACGGAGAAAAAAACTGATTGTAACCGATAATGGTGATAAACTGATGATAAGAGGAGAGGGTTTTGAAATACCTTTCGATAAGGCTACAGGATTGATTGTCAATGCTAAAGCCGGCGAACAAGTGATCATAGAAAAAGGTCCGTTCCTTAATCTTTATGTGAACCTGAATCATTTGAACGGGTGCAGAGGTTCGTAAAATGGCCAATCATTTTACGATTTCAGATTCGGACTGGAAAAAAACATCATTCAGTTACACTGAGAAAGAAAACGGAACAGTCAAAGTAGCGCTTGTCGGCAGTTACCGGGGCGTTGTAGCAGAGTTTGATATATTGATATCTCCTAAAGGAGAGTTGTCGGTTAATTATCAAACTTCCGGTGTACCCAATGGTTTCTTACGTGAGACAGGTTTGTCTTTCTATTTGTCGGATGCTATCCAGCACTTGGATTGGAAGCGTAAAGGGTATTGGAATTATTATCCGGAAGGTGAGTTTGCCGGAAATGAAGGTCGTACGTCCCTTTATCAGTCCAGACAGGCTGCATACGGCGAACAACCGGTTCAAGCTTGGCAGGCTGATACGCACAACTATTATTATTGGGCAGATGCCGCAATTCACGGTAAGCAGCCGCTTACACAAATGGCAAAAGGTATGAAAGAGAATATTTACTATTATTCACTTTCTACGGAAACAGATTCAAAACATCGGGTATCGGTGGTTTCAGAAGATGCTTCTGTGGCTTGCCGGATAAACAAACGTGCCGACGAGCAATTGATTTTATACACAAATAATCGTTGGGATTATCCTGAGATAGCATGGGGAAATTATTGTAAGACATTGGAAGCTCTGCCCTGCTATGGACAGATAAATCTGAGAATGAAATAATCAAATAAAAGAAGTGTGTGTCATTCTATGATGAAGATTAATATAACAAAAAGATTGAACCGTTTCCTGGCAGTAGCCGAGCAATGCTTATAGGGGCATTGCCGGCACTTGCCCAGGAAAGTTCATTGACAAGGGTCGCAGCTAATGATTGTGGTGTACCGGTGCACAGCCTTTTTTGGTAAAAGGAGAGAATTATACGATGCCTTCGGAGGTGAAAGGCAGTAAGGAAGCTATAACCTGCAATTTCGGTGGAAAAGTGATTTATGCTTTTAATCAGTTGGATATTCATGCCGACTATCAGTTGGAAGTGGTTTATCTGGCTGACCATGAACGTAAACAACGCATTGTCGTAGATGGAAATGAAATCCAAAATGTAACGTTGGAAGCCGGAAAGGAGCAAAGATATTTGTTGGACTTACCACGTAAAGCTTATGCTTACAGCCAGTTGGTATTGGTGTTTGAAGTTGCCGGGAAAGGTGCAAATGCCATTGTATCCGAATTGAATCTTTATTCCTCCAATTCTAAAGCTCCGGTTCCTTTTTAAAGGAAAAGAGAAAGAGGCATTGGGAAATGTGCTGACTTATCATATTGATACGGATGTGGATGTGGAAAAAGTATTGCCGGTTTATACGGTTCTTCCCAAAAGCGTTACGGGTACTTACCGGCCTGTTTTGTCTTTGAATGGAACATGGCAGTTTCATCCTCAGCCTGAAAAAGAGTTTTATAAACACTCGGATTCTTCCGGCTGGAAGTCTGTTATTGTTCCCGGTCAGTGGTCGATGCAAGGATTTAAGGTAGACTCGATGGCGTATGCAGGTTATCGTAAGTCGTTTGTTTTGCCGGAAGATTGGAAAGATAAGAATGTCAAATTACGTTTTGACGGAGTGCATAGTGAATACTATGTTTATCTAAATGGGGTAAAAGCAGGTTATCATTTAGGGGGGATGACTGTATATGAAATAGATGTGACCAAGCATTTAAAACCGGGTGTTAATGAGTTGGCACTTGCTGTGAGAAGTGAGTCTTTGGCTGATATGCTGGGCAGTCTGACTCAGTATGCCGCTCATCAGTTGGGAGGTATTACCAGAAAGGTGACACTGATGGCTGTTCCTCAAACTCATGTGTCGGATGTGCGTATTGTGACAGATTTGGACAGTGAGTATCGGAATGCGGCTCTGAAGATAGAGACTGCTGTAGTGAATAAGGCAACTTACGCACAGAATGGATTGACATTGCGATTGTCTGTCAATGGTTTGCCTAATGTCATAGAGCAGCGTCTTCCGAAACTGGCTGTCGGAGAGGTTTGGAAGGGGATTCTTTCGGATACCGTTGCCGCTCCGCTGTTATGGAATAATGAACAGCCTCATCTTTATACGTTGAGAATGGAACTTTGTTTAAATGACGAAGTGATAGAAACCGTGGAGAAACGTTTTGGCTTTCGTGAGATAGAAGTCCGTGGAAACGAGTTGTTTGTAAACGGACGCGCCGTTAAGTTGCGGGGGGTATGCCGGCATGAGATGCACCCTTTGACGGGGCGTGTCGTGGATGCAATGTGGCAACGAAAGGATATTGAACTTTATCGTGCCGCCAATTGTAATTTTGTCCGTACTTCACATTATCCTCCTTGTGAGGAAATGCTGGATATCTGTGATGAACTGGGAATGTTTGTCGAAGTAGAATCTCCGGTTTGCTGGGTGGGACATCATGCCAATGAAAATTGGAAAACACTCAATTATCAGGATAGCCAATACTATCCTTATATACTCCAGGCGAATATGGAGACGATTCATTTTTATCGTAATCACCCTTCTGTCTTGTTTTGGTCTATGGCCAATGAGTCTTATTGGAATAAAGAATTTGCCCAAATACAAGAATATGTGTATAAAGCTGATTCTACTCGTCCGCATACGTTTCACGACCAGGCGTATGGAGGATTTAATAATCAGGGAAGTACGGCTCCTATTGCAAATATTCATTATCCCGGACCTGATGGCTATAAGGTAGCTGCAAAGAGCAATCGCCCCATGGTTTATGGAGAGTATTGCCACTTGAATGTTTATAATCGTAGTGAACTGGTGACCGACCCGGGCATACGCAGTGATTGGGCATTGGCCTTGGCTCCCACATGGGAAAATATGTATCAGACCCGAGGCGTGTTGGGCGGTTCTATTTGGTCGGGCATTGATGATATCTTCCAATTGCCTGACGGGAATGCTGTCGGGTATGGAGCTTGGGGACCTATCGACGGCTGGCGTCGTCCCAAACCGGAATACTGGGATATGAAGAAAATTTATAGTCCGGTCAAAGTACTTACCGAAGCTCTTTCCCCAGCCAATGAATTGGTTGTGGATGTGGAGAACAGATATACTTATCTGAATATGGATGAGATAAAGATTGCTTGGCAATATGGCAAGGAGAAGGGAACGGTTTCTGCTTCCATTCCTCCTTCGGGAGATGGGAAGATACGGATTCCAATAGCCAACCCCGATAAGGCAAACGAGCTTTATTTGTCGTTTACTGATCCTCGTGGATTTGTTGTTGATGAATATCTGATACCGGTAGGAGAACAAAAACAAAATGAGTTGCCTCAATGGTTGTCGCAGCCGACTAAGCTGAAAGTCGGTAAAAAAGCTTATGTAATCAGTGGAAAGAACTTCAGCTGTGAAATCAGCAGATTGAATGGGCAGATTTTGTCTCTGAAGAAGGCAGGAAAAGAAGTATTGAAAGGAGGTCCGTGGTTGATGGCACTTCCGTTGACCGGAGGTGGATGCTATCCCAATCATAATGCCAATTCACCTGTTTATAACGATTTATGTTCAGACTGGAAGGCAGTGGAAGTAAAGGCGCATAAGGAAGAAAGTAATGTGATAGTAACTGTAACAGGAAGCTATAAGGAGTTTGAAGGCAGTTATCGTTTGACGGTTAATGCGAATGGTGAATTGGCAGTTGAGTATCAATTTAAAGCTTTGCAGAACGTCAATCCGAGACAATGGGGCTTGGTCTTCGAAGCACCGCAAGACTATGACCGGACGTTTTGGCGTCGTAAGGGAATGTGGAGTGTGTATCCTGATGACCACATTAGCCGCCCGACAGGTACTGCCGATTTATTCTATCAGGGTCTTCCTGTACAAACAAATCCGCGAATACAACCTTCGTGGTCGTGGAGCAAGGATTTTAATGAATTGGGCAGCAATGACTTTCGGGCTACCCGCCGAAATATTTGGTATGCAGGATTGTGTGACGGAAACGGGCATAAAGTAACGGCTTGTTCAAATGGCGAGCAGCATTGGCGTTCTTGGCTGGGAAAAGATAGAATCTGTTTTCTTGTTGCCGACTTTGTGACTGCCGGCAACGAAATGTTTTTGGATGGATATTATGCTCCTTATCGTAAACCGATTAAAAGCAATGATATAATAAAAGGTAAAGTGAAATTAAGAGTGGAATAAAACAGTATATTTAGTACCTTATATTGATAGAGTTTTATTTATTAGTTCCGTTTTGTACAACTCTTCTTTCCGGCAAGTTGAATTTGGAAAGAAGAGTTGTTTTTATCTTTGTACTTTACAATAATCAGCTTATTAATGTCGTATTATGAAAGAATCAAGTAAACTCTTTGTCTTGTTTTTCTTCCTTTGTTCTTTGATGTTTATGGGGTGTAGTCCTATACAAAAGGAGAAACATACTTTTTCTATTGGTGATAAAACATTTTTGTTGGATGGCAAGCCCTTTCTGATAAAAGCAGCCGAGATGCATTATACCCGTATTCCTGCCGAGTATTGGGAAACATCGTATACAGATGTGTAAGGCACTTGGCATGAATACCATTTGTATTTATGCTTTTTGGAACATACACGAACAAAAAGAGGGCGAGTTTGATTTTAAAGGGCAGAATGACATTGCTGCATTTTGCCGTTTGGCACAGAAACATGGAATGTACATCATGTTGCGTCCCGGTCCTTATGTCTGTTCGGAATGGGAAATGGGCGGATTGCCTTGGTGGTTGTTGAAAAAGAAAGATATCAAGCTCCGCACCAATGATGCCTATTTCCTTGAAAGGACAAAACTCTTTATGAATGAGATTGGTAAGGAATTGGCGGATTTGCAGGTGAGCCGCGGAGGAAATATCATTATGGTACAGGTGGAAAATGAATACGGAGCCTATGCTACCGACAAAGAATATATAGCCAATATACGTGATATAGTCAAAGGAGCCGGTTTTACCGATGTACCTCTGTTTCAGTGTGACTGGAGTTCTACTTTTCAGCGTAATGGATTGGATGATTTGGTTTGGACAATTAATTTCGGAACAGGAGCCAATATTGATGCACAGTTTAAGAAGTTGCAAGAAGCTCGTCCGAATGCACCTTTGATGTGTAGCGAGTTTTGGAGCGGATGGTTCGACCATTGGGGGCGCAAACACGAAACCCGTGATGCCGAAACAATGGTTTCGGGTATTAAAGATATGCTTGACCGCCATATCTCTTTTTCTCTGTATATGACGCATGGAGGAACTACTTTTGGACATTGGGGAGGAGCAAATAGTCCTGCTTATTCTGCCATGTGCAGTTCTTATGATTATGATGCTCCCATCAGTGAAGCGGGTTGGGCGACTCCTAAATATTATAAGTTGCGGGAGATGATGATGCAGTATGCCGACTCTGCACAAGTGATACCCGATGTTCCGGCTGCCTATCCGGTAATTGAGATTCCCGAATTTGAACTGAAGGAAGTGGCTCCGTTATTTGACAATCTGCCCGAGCCGAAGCTTTCAGAGGATATCAAACCGATGGAACAGTTCGACCAAGGTTGGGGGAACGATTTTATATCGCACTTCTTTGCCGGAAGTGAAAGAAGGCACTACTCTGTTAATAGACGAAGTACACGATTGGGCACAAGTATATGCCGATGGTAAATTGTTGGGACGTCTGGATCGCAGACGAGGACAGAATTCATTGGTGCTTCCTTCGTTGCAGAAAGGTACCCGACTTGATATTCTGGTTGAAGCGATGGGGCGTGTTAATTTTGATGTGGCTATCCATGACCGTAAAGGAATTACGAACAAGGTCGAATTGCTGACCGAGACTGATAAGAAGGAATTAAAGAATTGGGAAGTTTATAGTTTCCTCGGTTGATTACGACTTTGCAGAGTCAAAGAAATATGCGGAAGGTGAAAAACTTGATGCACCTGCCTACTATCGTGCAACATTTGAGTTAGACCGGGTAGGGGATGTCTTTCTGGATATGCAAACGTGGGGAAAAGGAATGGTTTGGGTTAATGGAAAGGCAATGGGACGTTTTTGGAAAATCGGACCGCAACAAACTTTGTTCATGCCCGGCTGTTGGCTGAAGAAAGGTAAGAATGAAATTATTGTTCTTGATTTGCTGGGACCTGAGAAAGCGACGGTATCGGGATTAAAGAAACCTATTCTTGATATGTTACGTGCTGAGGCTCCCGCCACCCATCGCACTAAAGGGCAAAATCTTAATCTAAAGGGTGAGAAGTCGGTTGCTGTTGGCGAATTGACAGCAGGCAACGGTTGGCAGGAAGTTAAATTCGGAAAAACTGTTGCAGGACGTTATTTCTGTCTGGAGGCATTGAGTGCACAAGATGGAAAAGACAATGCTGCCGTAGCCGAGTTCTATTTGTTGGATGAAAATGGCAAGCCGCTTCCCCGTCAGCATTGGAAGATTGAATATGCCGATAGTGAAAGCACAAGTTGGGGCAACTTTACTGCCGATAAAATATATGACTTGCAGGAATCTACCTATTGAGTACTCGTGATGGGGATAAATATCCTCACCGGTTTGTAATAAACTTGGGAGAAGACGTAAAAGTATCCGGTTTCCGTTATCTGCCGCGTGCTGAAGAGTCGTATCCGGGTATGATAAAGAAGTATAAGGCTTATGTAAAGAGTACCCCTTTTAATTTCTGATCCTTTTTTAGAGTTTTTATAATACAATCTTAGTTCTAAAAAGTAATAGTCTGCAATTGGGACTATTGCAACTCCTCCTATCTCGCAGAAACGCCTGTAATGAGAATGCTTCTGTGAATAGGAGGAGTATCTGTTCACACATGCTTTCTGACGGTCAGTATTATTCCTCCATTCTGATTCTGTTTCCCGGCTTGCGTGCAGTGTCTGCGATAGTATGTACTTCGGCTTCTACTTTACCTTTTACAAATTCAGGAATATTATATGAGAACATGAAGCGTGAGTAGAAATCAGGGTCTTCTTGCGGGAGGACAAAAGGTTTTCCTGTTTTTCCGTTTTCATCAATATGTACCAGATATGGACGTGTATAAAGACCGTCAATGCGCCGGCTGCTGAAAACAAGCCAACGGCTGTTGCTGCTCCATGAATGATAGCTTTCCACATCATTACTGTTTACTTCATCCATACGGTGCATGACACCCGAATCCAAATCTATTCTATATAAATCTGCATCTTTTGTGCCAAATGGAAAAGTTTCCATATTCGGATAACGTGAAAACGAGCTGTTTTCCATCGGGAGAGACCCGGGGGAAGGAGGCACTTTTGTGTTCTGCTCCGGTTATCTGGACGGTGGCTTGTTCGCTGCTGTAAAGTGTATCTACCTGATGACCGAAACGTCGGGTTTCAGGGTCGAAGCTGATAGAACAAAGACTGTATTTCACTGATTTGAAGTCTTTGGGAATTTCCTTGGCTTGTGCCGAGCAAAAATAAAGTGTTTTTCCGTCCGGTGAGAAAGTGGGGAAAGTTTCAAAAGCTTTATCGGAGAATATCAGTGAGTCGGTCACTCACTTCATGCTTATTTACATCGTATACCACCACGTCTGAAGCTAAATCATAGACTTCAATCCGGTTTTTATCGTTCATGTGGAAAGCCTGGCGGGTATTGTTGACGGAGAAAGCCACAAAATTGCCCGAAGGATGCCATGACGGATAAACCAATGACTGCACTTTTTCACCGGCTTTTGTATCCAGTTTTTTTCTACGCTTTTTCCATTTATAATGTAAGTACCCGGCAGTTCGGCACGCATGTGGAACAGCATTTTCTCCGGGTCTTGCCGGCAGAAGGAATGGCAGTTCATACAGTTATGGTTGGTCAGGCTGTTTTCAATGATAGGGGTTTGTTCATAATCGGTGATATGACGTTGGTAGATTCCCATTTTATTCCACAGTTCATATCCCGTTCTATCAATCGGTAGACCAGATATTCGTCTATCGGGTCGGCAGATACATGCCACAGAAAAGTGGGGTAGCTTTTGCCATTCGTTCTTTTTCTCTTCGATAGACTTTTTTACATCAATATCTTTTCCAATGGCTTTGTCCAGTAATTTGTTCCATTCTTTTTCCGGAAAGAGAAATTGCCCGTCGGTGGAAGCTGCCGTTATCATCTTTTCATTGCCGCAGCTGAGCACGGCTATTGCTTCGTCTCCCGGCTCCGACAATCGGAAGCGTAAGGGAGCGATATGTGGGGGAATGGTGACACCGGCGTAATCGGGAAAGATAGACGGCAGTTCGTCCAGTGTTACATCGGCAACCGGTTCTTTTAGTTGTGCCGGTGCAAGCCATGCAACAGATACAAAGCAAAAATATGTGGAATAAGATAGCGTTCTTCATGGTTGTTTCATTTTTTGAACATATAATAATACCAGTATGTATTACCGAAACCGGTATGTAGTTTGTTGGGCAATGCAGCACTTCCTCTATTCTGAAGTACCGTTTGCTTGAAGGTACGGAAACGTTCTGCCACTTGTGGAGTCACTCCCAATCGAGTCCACGCTGCTGTGTCTCCCCTTCGTGGGCAAGAATGATAGCTTCTTGAAACTTACCGGCATAGGCGACAGTCCTTTGGCATTATGATAAGTCTCTATAAGTTGGTTAAACGGAATAATGTCTTTATTCATTAGACAGAATATGCCCAAGTATTCGAATGCTGTTTTACATTCGGGATTAGAAGCGATGATTTGGAGCAAATCGTAGGGAACTCCTTCTATCTGGGCCAAGCCGTCGGTCTTGGCAATGCAGCGTCGTTTGAATCCCAATTCAGGGTCCTTGTCAATGGCTTCATCATTGTTCAGGAATCGTTTTAAAGCAACTGCCTGTTCTTTATAAGCATGCGTGTCTTCCAGCATGCTGATGTATTTTCCGGCAACGGCATGATTGCCATAAATCAAATTTGTCTTCACCAGTCTGGTTAGCAGACGGGGATTTACAGTCCATTCGGAAGAAATCATTCCTTCGAAAGCCATTCGTTGGGCAAGGGCCACATTTCCCATTGCATAATAAACATCACTTTAATAAGGTGGAAGCTGTGGTGGAACGATTCCATGCAATCCATAAACCGTCTGCTCCTACTTGTTTGAGCGATAATGCTTTGTCGGCCAAAATACCTTTTTGTGCCAATGCCAGATTTTGGAAACAGGCGTGCATGGCGTTTTTATCGGAACGAAGGGGAGCAGAAAGGAGTTTGTCCCATTGTTCGGTTCTGGCGTAATAATCGAGCTCTTTTACTAAGTACAATGTGGGGGAGTTGTATGTCTTTGTTTCGTTGTGCAGGAACCATCCTGCCAGGATAATCTGAAGAATAGGAGAGGTATAGGTCATCCATTTCTTTTTTAAATCCTTTGAATTTTCCGCATAGGCAGGCTAGTATGAATATGAGTAATAATGCGCCCCATGCATAATAAATGATAGGTTGCAATGCCAATCGGGGATTGAAATAAGCATCAGGCGAGAATACAATGCGCGCTTCTCCTCCCAATCCTGTCTGATACCACCAACTAGCGGGAAAAATACCCAAAGGAAGTAAGAGGAGGGAGTACCATTTGAAAGATGATTTAGTGTAGAATTCATAGAAAATAGCACAGAGTATGACTGCTTCGAATGCCGGACCTGCAAAGTAGAACAGCAGCCATGAGGCGATGGCCATGAATGGAATCCGAATAAAGGGGGAACGGATGCGGATGTATAAATTGAGTATCCACACTACTGATGCGTAAGCAAGAATACCTTCCAGATGATGATTGAAATCCATATCGGCCAATAATAGCAGGATGCCCGGCATCAGATAAGCCAATGGCATTTCCAGGTTGGGAGACAGCTTTCGCCAGATGTTCTGCACACCGATGCCGATGCAGAGAAACAGACTGGTCATAATCAGCGGTCCGATATGCGGATGGATGAAATATTGAATAAGAAAAGAAGCGATGTATTCTGAAATTCCTCCGGGATGGGAAAAGAGTTGGAGGGCGTAGTCTTGGTTAAAACGGAACAGACGAAATTGTTCGATATAAAAATAGTGGAATGCAAGTTGCCGTTCTAAATAAAAAAATAAAAGCAGACTTATACCTAGCCAACTTATTATATTAATTATAATGCTCTTCTTCATCAATGAGTTTCATTTATTCTGAAAGTGTCAGATTACATTAAATAAGGGAGGATGTGTCAAAACCTCTGAAAAGTTCTGATACATCCTCCCACTAAATGTTTTTTTAATATTTGTTGATAGCCTCTTTAGCCTTAGTGACAACCGTAGCAGCCGGAATCTCTTCCAGACTGAATTCATCGAATGCCTTTAATATTTTGTCAATCTTCTTGATTGCTGATTTATTTCCTTTCTTTTCGAACTCTTCCTTTAAGATGCGGATTTTTTCGTAAGATTGGATACCTTCAATCAAACGTTCGAAACGGATGGATGAACGTCCTTCGGGATAAATCATATACGTGTCTCCGGCAGCCCAAGCTGTGAAACGGCTGTCTTGTAGGGGATTTTTCACCCAGCTGTTTAAAGCCCAACGAAGATATCCGTCCAGATTTTCTTTCGCACTATGCCATGCCAGCCATTCAGCTTCGGCAGGTTCGCTGAAAGTGAAAGTGTTGGGGCGGGGCTCTGTGCAGCAGGTATAATAAGTAGTTACTTTGCCTGCCTTCCGGCGCGCTTCAATCTCTTCGGGAGTAAATTTCTCGGCAATGGTGATACAATAGTCATTCAGATCATCCAATAGTTCTTTGTGATAAGTTCCTGCCAAAGAAACTTTAAAGTCTTTATCAGCCTTACGGATCACTTTCAGTGTTTCCTGCATGTCCTTCATCGGGCGTTCGTCCATCGCAATGTGAGTGATATCGAACCAGCCTTTTGCTTTCAGATGCTTTGAGAAATCTTGCAGCATATTCATCCAAAATTCTTCATAAGCAACTTCACCCGGTTTGGCGTCCAGAAATTTGAAAGAGTTGCTGGCCTGATCAAAATATTGGAAAGAAAGGCGCCAGGGAACCATAGAATAGCAACTGATTTGTTTTTTGACACCAAGATCCATCATAAATTCCACCCACTTGTCGAATACGGTATAGTCAAAATACCAGGTTCCATCCGCTTTCTTTCAACCAAGTGACCATGCTTTCAAAAGCATCATAGGTCTGTCCGTTCCAAGGCTTGTGCATAATAGAGGCAGTGATGACTTTTCCGCCTGCGTCTACATAGTTTTGCATATCGGGACGCATACGGTCAAAATGTTCTTTGCTGAATGGCTCTACATTATAGTAACGTGCTTCGGCATACGGATTTTGCCATAAATCAAGGTGGAAAGCCCACTCTGTGGAAGCCGGTAAAGTGCGGTTCTTTACATTTACTGCTAATTTCAGTTCCGATAAAACTTTATCCCCATCTTTTACAGTAACGGTACCGGTATATTTTCCGGCTTTTACCTGTTGGGGTACACGGACACTGATCCAGCCGCCTTGTGTTGCATTGGCGGGTACTGTCAAAGTGGAGGCGATATGGTCGATAGGGTCTGCTACAAGTGTAGAGTCATAATCCGAACTTTTACGGTAGCCACATCCGCCTTTTCCGTCTTTATTCAATTCGTCGGTCATGACATAACGTACAAAACCGGTACGGACATTATCTTTTGAAATTGTTTCTTTGCCGGAGGTTAAGTCACTGACTATAAAAGATAAGTTGTCGAGTGCTTCGGGAGTCCATACAACAAGCTGTGCCGAAACTCTTTCACCTTTCCACGCAGTGAGGTTAATGTCTTTTTTTAGTCGGGCAATCGGAGCAGGTTCTTCTTTTTTGTATCTGATGTCTGTGCTGCCCCAACTGACTTGCGGAGCACTTACCTTAACCCATAAAGACGGGTTGGTTGAAATTGGATTACTTGCTTCTTCGTAGTTTGTTGAAGTCTGAGCATTTAGGCTGTTTATTGAAAATAAAAAAGCGCCTAGAATAATGAGTTTTTTCATAGGTTGTGATTATTTGTTTCTGCATGCAAAGGTAACGTAGTGAGAGTTAATATCCAAATGAGTTTCTATAAATCCTGTGAAATATCTCCATGGAATAAATAAAAGAGGCGGAAAAACAATATTGCTTTCCGCCTTGACGCTTCTTTTTATCGGCAAAAAATCGTTGCAATCATAATCCTGCAAATTTTCGGTGGTCAATGCCTTGGGTGGTAGCAGAAGTAACGTGGTGCAATGGGGTAATATCCACTGAGGAGACAGACACAATCTCCTTTCACGCATAACAGGACTTGAAACCTTTTATTCATGGGCATTTTTTGTGAAAGCAATTTATCAGCTTTCTTTTGACCGCCATTAATATTGGGGAAAGATAGCACGAAGCTGTACTCATGCTCTCTTAAAACATGAATAATGCAGTTGCCACCAAACGGTTGTTAGATACAGAATGAGTATCAACCACTTTTCCATTGGAGTGGTTCAGAGAACCATACCATGCGGAAGTAAGATTGTATTCAACTCCCAATTTCCAGTGAGGCACATTGTAAGTCAGTTCACGGCTGTTCCGCTGAGCAGTTGGTCTACGTTTGTTCCCGTTCCATACATATTGGTCACGGCATCACTTGTTCCGAGATTTTTCATATAACCGAAGAAAATAGCCGGTTTCCATGTCTTGCCATATACGATATTAATCCATGAACTACTGTTGCGGTTAGGTGAATATTCCTGTTCGCCTGTACGTGGGTCAATTGATTTTATACCATAACCTCCCAACATAGAGGTTTGTGTAAGATTGGAACCTAATACGCTTTTGGCGGCAATCAACCATTTTTCAGAATTGTATTTCATGTGCACTTCGTATGACAGACTGGTGATACGTTCGCTCACTTTGTATATCTTGTCTTCCACAGTGGCTTGTGTACGGGGGAGTCAAAGATACCATTTCGATACCTGCTCCTATCAATAAACCTTTGTGTTTATAGTCAATACCGGCATATATTTCGGGTACGCAACTGTTTTTGATGTACTTCTGACTTTTGCCTTCAGGACCTTGAGACAGGTATTGTGACTGCCAAAGGGCTGCACCTGTTATTTGTATATCTCCGGTTTTGTAGCGGTAGCGGATTTGCGGTGCACGGCTGAAAGGCTGAAAAGGAGCTCCCATATTCAGATTTAATATTTGGGGAGCAACATCACCATACAGGGGATGCCATGTTTGTCCCAGTAATAGAGCAGATGTGCCCCAATCCAAATTCAGATAAGCATGGCGCAGGCGAACCACCGAAAATGTAGTGCCCGAACCACGAAAGTCCAGTTCTACTTTGGCGGAAGTTTTTGCATTGCCTAATTTAGGACCTTGCACGTCCAATCCCATCCGGGTATATAAAGCATAGAAACTACCATTGGCTGTCGCGTTCAAGTCTTTGCCGTCGGCATCATATACTTTGTCCTTGGGATACATATAGAAAAAGCCCGTCTACCGTTTCTTCGTTTGCCCGGCTGTTGTAAAATAAGTCGGTGCGGATTTGGCCATAGAATTTATAACTAAAATCTTTTAGTTGTGCAAAACTTGTTGTTGACGATAGCAGCAAAATTGTGAATAGTAGTGAATATCTTCTCATAATTTATCGAGTTTGTTTTAATAGCCTGCAAAATTATATAAAAACTGAGAAAAACGCGAATGAAAGAGAAGGAAATGTCGTTGAACCTTTGTGTTACGTGTGGCTTTGATTATACTTATTCCTTGAAAATTTTTTTGCTACCACTCAAACTTTGTACCTGTGCTTGTCTTGGAAAGAAGAGATATGGGAGTGTAGGAATGAAAACTCAAAAAGGAGCTATGTCAAAACTCAACCGGGCTATCCCATCGTCAGCTGTAGGGGCAGGGTCTGCCCGAATACACAAAGCAAACTGCTTTCGGGCGGGCGAACCTCGCCCCTACGAACTAAACGACAGCATTATCCGCGGTTTGACACAACTCCTTTTCTTTATTTTGTATCAGGGGATATATACTGATTATTCACCTTTGATAGCTGCAACACCCGGAAGAATTTTTCCTTCAATTGCTTCCAACAAAGCACCGCCACCGGTAGAGATATAAGAAACCTGGTCAGCCATGCCGAACTTGTTGATACAAGCTACAGAGTCACCACCACCGATCAATGAGAATGCACCGTTCTTAGTTGCTTTTGCGATAGCTTCAGCGATAGCACGTGAACCGGCAGTAAAGTTATCGAATTCAAAAACACCGGCAGGACCGTTCCACAGAATAGTCTTGGCATCTTCAATAGCAGCAGCAAATGATTTTTGAGTTTCAGGACCTGCATCCAAACCTTCCCATCCGTCAGGAATATTATTTGCAGGAACAACCTGAGTATGAGCATCGTTAGAGAATGCATCAGCAGCCACACAATCAGAGCCCAATACCAAATTCACACCTTTAGCTTTAGCCTTAGCAATGATATCAAGAGCCAAATCCAATTTGTCATCTTCTACGATAGAATTACCAATTTTTCCACCTTGAGCTTTTGCAAAAGTATAAGTCATACCACCGCAAAGAATCAAGTTATCCACTTTATCCATCAGGTTTTCAATGATACCAATCTTAGTAGACACCTTGGAACCACCCATAATAGCAGTGAACGGGCGCTTGATATCTTTCAGGATATTATCAACAGCTTGAACTTCTTTTTCCATCAAATACCCCAACATCTTGTTGTCCGCATCGAAGTAATCAGCGATAACGGCTGTAGAAGCATGTTTACGGTGAGCAGTACCGAATGCGTCATTGATATAGCAGTCGGCGTATGAAGCCAATGTCTTGGCAAATTCTTTCTGAGAAGCCTTCATCGCTTTCTTGGCATCTTCGTATGCAGGATCTTCTTTGTCAATGCCAACAGGCTTTCCTTCTTCTTCAGGATAGAAACGCAAATTTTCCAACAACAGGACTTCACCCGGTTTCAAAGCAGTTGCAGCATCACCGGCTTTCGCACAATCAGGAGCAAATTGAACAGGTACACCTAATTTTTCAGAAACAGCATCGACAATCTGGCTCAATGAATATTTAGCATTTACCTTACCTTTGGGTTTACCCATGTGTGACATGATAATCAAGCTGCCACCATCAGCCAACACTTTTTTCAGTGTAGGAAGAGCACCACGGATACGAGTATCATCAGTAATTTTACCATTTTCGTCCAAAGGTACATTGAAGTCCACACGGACAATTGCCTTTTTACCGGCAAAGTTGAATTTGTCAATTGTCTTCATAATCTCTTAATTTGTTTATAGTGTATAAATACAATCTCGCTTATTTTGGGTGTTGCAAAGTTACTAATATTTTTTGTTCGCAGAGTGTTAGAGACATAATATTTTTCTTCTTTTTTGCAGAAAGCATATTTCTAAATATAATAATGTGTCCTTGATAGCCCTGTTATAAAGGGTGAAATATTTTTCCCCGTGTTAAGATTCTCATAAATAGTTTATTAACGAAAGCTTATGAACAAAAAGTTAATTAAATGTTTGACTGTAAAGAGATAAAAAGTACTTTCACATGAGTGTACAACTGAATAATAGCCATTAATGCACTAATTAAAACTTCTGTATCGACGACTAATCAGCTTGACCTGTTTTTGGTATTATTAAGGGATATGTGATAATGCATATCTTATGTCTTTAAATATAAATTAGATACAATGAAGTATTTGAACGGTGTTGCTGTCTGTTGTTTGGGCAGTATTCTATTTTTGTCTTGTCAAGAGCAATTTGAAGAAGACTCTGAAAGGCAGGAGGGTCAACAGTTACCAATGTCTGTTATAGCTCAAATAGGGGTTATACATAATGAGCCGACTCCCCGTTATTCGGGAGAAGTGGGGAGTGCTATTTTTTTTTCAGAAGGTGATAAAATCGGTATGTTCGTAGATGATAATCCGGTCACGGAATGGACTTATTCCTTGAAATGGACTTCTCCAAAAGCTTATTGGGATGATTTGGTGACTGAAAGTACATTCTCTGCCTTTTATCCATATAATGATGCGACTACTGATAGAACAAAAGTATGTCTGCCATCTTTGAAGGGACAGGATGGTAGTTGGGAAAATATCCAGAAGTATGATTTTATGGTGGCAGAGGTGACTCAGGCTTATGGAGAGGATGGAACCGTTGCTTTTACCGGCAATAACTCTTTTCGCCATATTTCTTGTTTGGTGCAATTTGATATAAAAGCTGCCGGTACATTATCTGATGCGGTTCTGACTAACTTGTCGCTGGAAGGTGGTAATATTATTTCTTCTGCTACTTATTCGTTTGAGACAGAAAAGGTTACTCTTACGCAGGAAGGTGATTCCGATTTGTTGAGCGTTTCCCTGAATAACCATTCAATGGCGGATGAAAAGGAAGGTGTTTCTTATTATTTCATATTGAATCAGAAAACATCCGATACTCCCGTTTCATTGACGTTGGAATATTCGGTTGCAGGTAAGTCTTATGCCGCTTCCATTTCTACTTTTGCCAAAGATAATGCATTTAAGGAAGGTACTCATCAAAAGTATAATATTGCGGTCAATGGAAAAGAAATACAAATAACGGGAGGAGAGATTGGCAGCTGGAATGACGGCGGAGAAATGGGGGATATTAACCTTGATGTAAAGACCGGAGATGAAGAAAATAAATAAAGGTCAGTTTCGTTTTATATTGTTTTTGTCATTGTTTCTGACACTGTCTTTCTCGTGTCAGCGTGTAATGGATGATGGAGAAGAAGACGATGTGTCGTCTTCTGATGGGACAGCATTGAAAATAATGGCCCGTTCCGGCGGAAATACATCTATTGAATATCCGGTTTATCTGTATGCTTTTAATGAGAAAGGAGACTGTGCGGCAAAGCAGAAGATAACTTCGGAAGAGGTGGAAATGAATCTGCAGTTACCTTCGGGAAATTTTAAGGTGGTGGCTCTTTCGGGAGTATCTAAAGGATATGTGATGTCCGATAATCCCAAAATCAGCGATGTAATCACTATGCAAGAAGGTGGTTGTGCTTCAAAAGCAATGATGATGGGAATGGCTGACGTTTCATTGGAAGGAAAGAATAAAACGGTGAATCTTATGCTTACTTACATGGTGGCTTCTCTTAATGTTGTTCTGACAAAAGCGGATAAGGTTAAACAGGTGAAAGTAGGCATATCGCCTTTGCATTCTTCTCTTAATTTTGAAGGAAAATATGGAGGTGAGGAAAAGAAACTGGAAATAGAGTGTGCGTTAGGGACAGATGGGAGATGGACTGCGGGACCTGTTTATATCTTTCCCGGTTCCGGCTCTCAAACCACTTTGTCCATCACGCTGGACGATTCAAAAGGAAGCCACACGTATGGATATGTCAGTAAAAGTTGTTCCTCAAGCCAATCATCCTTATAATATAGGTGGCAGCTATACAGGAGATATTTCTATCGATGGAAGCCTGATAGCCAAAGGTTGGGAGGATGCGATAGATGTCGAGTTTAAATTTGAAACGGATGAAGACAACTCCAATGATGAAGATGTGGATGAGGATATATCGGGAGTTCCCGAGGTTGGAAGCATTTGGAATGATTGTATTGTAGCCGCTTCCAATAAAAGTAGCGATGGAAGTGGAACAGATTTGTTACTGATGAGTTTGGAAGAATGGGAAAGTCAAATAGCAACTGCCCGGTCTGTTCCCGAAGGCTATTCTGTTCATAATATAAAGAACTGGCGTTTTCCTACGGAACAGGAAGCCAAAGCAATTAGAGACCGGTTTAATGGTGACAGATTGATTGATTTGAATGAGAAAATAGAAGCCAGGAATCAAGAAGAGCTGGAAATAACACATGATTCGGATACGCGCTATTTATGTGATAAAGAGGGTGTTTTCTATTCTTTTCAGTTTATTGGCGCAAAGAGAGTTACGAAAGCGGGAAAGGATAAGTTTTATCTGATTCGTGTCGTTACTACCCATCACTTTTCAAAATAAGGAGTACTTATGTATAATGAATAGAGGCAGGTTTTAAGCCTGCCCCTACCTTAAAGAGTAAGATTCTTTTTTAGAAATGATAATCTACACTTAAGCCGAATACTTTATTGGTACGGGCATAGACATCTGTTCCTTTTATGGTTGTGTTATTGTAGTTCTCTGAAGTTTTGGTGTAATCATCGTATGTTGTCCAGAAATAAGCGATGTTCAGGTTCAAATGCGAATTCATTTTGATTTTGGCGCCAAAGCCCAGAGAATAAGAATCGCAATAGAAACTTGTATCAGTCTGGAAGTTGTTGGACAATCCATAGTCTGTGTTCTGGTAACCGCCACTGATTGTCAGTTGTTTGGTAGCATCCCATTCGATACCGGCCAAATATTCATTCGCGCCTTTAGTCAAGTATTTCTGTCTTCCTCTGCCATGCCTGCCGATTTATCATCATAGAAATGATATTCTACGGAAGCGCGCAGAGTGGGCAGGATTTCATATCCGGCAGCAATTGTTAATAAAGAAGGAATATCACTGGGAGTATTTACACCGTTTTTGTAAGGAGCAAGCAGCGGCTCGGCTTCTACCGGGTTTACATCTATCTTGTGTGTTTTGTTTTCGATATTCATGTTGGTTTTAAACTCATACTTGGCAGCAAAGTTCCATTTTCCGAACTTAACGTCTGCTCCGATAATGGGAGTCAGTCCCCAACCTGTCTGGTCGCAGTCCAGCTCAATATTGGCAAGCTGAGAACCACCCAGCTCGGGAATCAGTTTGGCATCCAGAAAACCTTCATAACCTCCGCTGAAATAGTTCATACGCCCTCCGGCAAATACTGACAGCCAGTCATTGATTTTATAACTTAATCCTAATTGCGCACCATAAATATATTGGCGTCCGTCCATGGCACTGTTAATAATATACTTATCGGGAGTCAGTCCTTTGGTTGCAAGCAACCCCATTGCAGCAGCACTGAACATGGGCAAACCGTCATCAAAAGAAGCCTTGCCGCCACCGCCGGTGATGGCAAAACTGGCAGAGATAGTCCAATCGCCTTTCTTGTAAGCTCCGTGGAAACTGGGGATGAAAGGAGCAGAAGCCGTACCTTTGTAAAGACGTGATGTGCCTTCACCGTCGACAGCCTGAAATAATGGGAAAGTGGAAGTTATCTCACGGGTTTGGTAAGCACTCTGTCCGGTCAAAGAAAGATAAAATCCGTCTTCGGGCAGAAAAGACAAACCTGCCGGGTTGGAATAAACACCGTCGATATCGATTGAAGCACCACGGGCAATCATTCTCAGAAAAGAAGCATGTTGATTTGTGTTAGTCAGGATACCTCCTGCAAAAGTTGGATTTGAAACCATTAGCGTCGCTGCGCCAATCAGTAGAATTTTCTTCATTAATTATTTTGTTTTTTGATTTTCGGGCGCAAAGGTAGGATAAAATAACACACAAGCAAAGGAGTTGTGCAATTAATTGCGCTTTTAGATGAATGCTTCAACTGTTTCATGAGAAACTATTTGAGCTTGCAATAAATGTGGAATGAAGGAGCGTGCTGATGCTTTGCTGAATGGTATAACAGTTATTAAGTCACGAAAACAATGTAAAACAGAATAAATATTCCTACCTTTGTAACTCTTTTAAGCAATCAAAAAAGTAAGTATGTATACCAACAAAGAAATATGGAACGTAAGTTATCCGATTTTTCTCGGATTATTGGCGCAAAACATTATCAATGTGACAGATACTGCTTTCTTAGGCAGGGTAGGAGAAGTCGAGTTGGGAGCTTCCGCCATGGGTGGATTGTTTTATATCTGTGTCTTCACTATTGCTTTCGGTTTTAGTGTCGGTTCACAAATCTTGATTGCTCGTCGTAATGGAGAAGGACGTTACAAAGATGTGGGTCCCGTAATGATACAGGGAGGGACATTCTTGCTGGGATTGGCGGTGCTCATGTTTGGGCTGACACATCTTTTGGCCCCATCCATTGTCCGCTTGCTCATTTCATCTGATTCCATTTTTGATGCTACCATGGAATTTCTCAACTGGCGTATTTGGGGCTTTTTCTTCGCCTTTGTCAACGTGATGTTCCGTGCGCTGTATATTGGTATTACACGTACTAAGGTGCTGACAATGAATGCAGTGGTCATGGCATTGGTGAATGTGCTGTTGGACTATATTTTGATTTTCGGTAAGTTTGGAATGCCGGAGATGGGGATTAAAGGAGCAGCTGTCGCTTCGGTGATGGCTGAAGCCGCTTCATTGGCTTTTTTCTTGATTTATACCTACGCAAAGGTGGATTTTAAGAAATTCGGCTTGAATCACTGGCAGAAGATTGACTTTTCTTTATTGGGAAAAATTCTGAGTATTTCGTGTTTTACCATGATACAATATTTTTTGGCCATGGCTACTTGGTTTGTCTTTTTCATCGCGATAGAACGGTTGGGTCAACGCGAGCTGGCGATTGCCAATATCGTGCGTAGTATCTATATTGTGATGCTCATTCCGGTTCAGGCATTGTCTACTACTACCAATTCATTGGTCAGCAATCTGATTGGTGCGGGGGGGATAACCCATGTCATGCGTTTGATTTGGCGTATAGCCCGGATGTCGTTTCTCATTATGGTGGTCTGTGTGGCGGTGGTGGTGCTTTTTCCTCATGCCATGCTTTCGGTCTACACCAACGAACCGGCGTTGCTGGTAGAGTCTGTGCCTTCGTTGTATGTCATTGCCGGAGCGATGATTATCGCATCAGTGGCGAATATCTATTTCAATGCCATTTCGGGAACTGGAAATACGCAGGCTGCTCTGATACTTGAAATGGGGACTTTGGTATTCTACGCCCTTTACATTCTATGGATAGGCATGGTGGTGAAAGCACCGGTTTCTGTTTGTTTTTCTATAGAGGTGGTGTACTATAGTTTGTTACTGTTTAGCAGCATTATTTATTTGAAAAAAGCAAAATGGCAGAATAAAAAGATATAAGGTTCATAAGTTTTTTGTATTTTTGCACCCTGTTGTTATTCTGAAGGTTAGTAAAGAAGGACAGGCAATCATAATTCGTAATTTATAATTAAAGATATATGTTCGATAATTTAAGTGAGAGACTGGAACGGTCTTTTAAGATTCTGAAAGGTGAGGGAAAAATCACCGAGATTAATGTAGCGGAAACATTGAAGGATGTGCGTAAAGCTTTGTTGGATGCTGACGTGAACTATAAGGTCGCCAAAGGCTTTACTGATACTGTAAAAGAAAAAGCTTTGGGGCAGAATGTGCTTACGGCTGTGAAGCCCAGCCAGTTGATGGTAAAGATTGTACATGATGAACTGACTGCATTGATGGGCGGTGAGACTGCCGAATTGGTGTTGGAAGGTCGTCCGGCGGTTATCCTGATGTCAGGTCTGCAAGGTTCCGGTAAGACTACTTTCTCCGGTAAACTGGCCCGTATGCTGAAAACCAAGAAGAACCGTAAGCCGCTGTTGGTGGCTTGTGACGTTTATCGTCCCGCTGCTATCGAACAGTTAAGAGTATTGGGAGAACAAATCGAGGTTCCTGTATATAGTGAATTGGACAGCAAGAATCCGGTGCAGATTGCATTGAACGCTATTCATGAAGCAAAAGCGAAAGGTTATGATTTGGTTATTGTCGATACAGCCGGTCGTCTGGCTATCGACGAACAGATGATGAATGAGATTGAGGCGATTAAGAAAGCTGTCAATCCGGATGAAACATTGTTCGTTGTCGATTCAATGACCGGTCAGGATGCGGTGAACACAGCCCGTGAATTTAATGAACGTCTGGACTTTAACGGTGTTGTGCTGACCAAGTTGGATGGTGATACCCGTGGCGGTGCCGCTCTTTCTATTCGTACCGTTGTGAATAAGCCTATCAAGTTTGTGGGTACCGGCGAAAAGTTGGATGCTATCGACCAGTTCCATCCTGCACGTATGGCAGACCGTATTCTCGGTATGGGTGATATCGTGTCTTTGGTAGAACGTGCGCAGGAGCAATATGACGAGGAAGAGGCAAAGCGCCTTCAGAAAAAGATTGCCAAAAACCAGTTCGACTTCAATGACTTTTTGAGCCAGATTCATCAGATAAAGAAGATGGGTAACCTGAAAGAGTTGGCTTCCATGATTCCGGGTGTGGGTAAAGCGATTAAAGACATTGATATCGATGATAATGCATTCAAGAGCATTGAGGCGATTATTTATTCCATGACTCCGCAGGAACGTACAAATCCCGAAATCCTGAACGGAACACGTCGTACGCGTATAGCCAAAGGCAGTGGAACCAGCATTCAGGAGGTAAACCGTCTGCTGAAGCAGTTTGACCAGACCCGCAAGATGATGAAGATGGTGACCGGTAGCAAGATGGGTAAGATGATGCCGAAACTTAAAAAGTAAGGTTTAAATAAACAGGTAGGGAGAAAGTGCGGAACTTTCTCCTTTTTTTATTATGCAACGTGGCTGATTTATGCTACATTTGTTGCTCAATGGATTATTTATAAATAAAGAGTATGCAACTAATTGATGGAAAAGCTATTTCGGAACTGGTGAAGCAGGAGATTGCTGCGGAAGTTGCCGGAATCGTGGCTAAAGGTGGCAAGCGTCCCCATTTAGCTGCAATCCTCGTTGGACACGACGGGGGAAGTGAGACATACGTGGCGGCTAAAGTAAAGGCCTGTGAAGTATGTGGTTTCAAATCCAGTCTGATCCGTTATGAAGCAGATGTGACGGAAGAAGAATTACTGGCAAAGGTCAGAGAACTGAATGAGGATGCTGACGTGGATGGTTTTATCGTACAACTTCCCTTACCGAAGCATATTTCCGAGCAGAAAGTGATTGAAACCATTGACTATCGTAAAGATGTGGATGGTTTCCATCCTATCAATGTAGGACGTATGTCCATTGGCCTTCCTTGCTATGTATCCGCTACGCCTAATGGTATTCTGGAATTGCTGAAACGTTACCATATTGAAACACAGGGAAAGAAGTGTGTAGTATTGGGCCGTAGCAATATTGTGGGTAAGCCTATGGCGAGCCTGATGATGCAGAAAGCTTATCCGGGTGATGCCACTGTAACTGTTTGTCACAGCCGCAGCAAGGATTTGGTAAAAGAATGTCAGGAAGCTGACATTATCATTGCTGCACTGGGTCAGCCCAACTTTGTAAAAGCCGACATGGTGAAAGAGGGGGCTGTGATAATCGATGTGGGTACTACGCGTGTGCCGGATGCAAGTAAGAAGTCGGGCTTTAAGCTCACAGGAGATGTGAAGTTTGACGAAGTGGCTCCGAAATGTTCTTATATTACTCCCGTGCCGGGAGGGGTAGGGCCGATGACCATCGTTTCGTTAATGAAAAACACATTGTTAGCCGGTAAAAAAGCTATTTATAAGTAAAGGATATTGCTTTAATGAACCGAAATGCCGAGGGTGTGTCAGGATGATGGCTTGTTTTCATGTTGATACACCTTCGTGTTTTCGGATGCAACAGCCGATGTGGAAGATAAATCCCTCATCGCTGCTTACTGTAAGAAAGGGAGGGTTAAGTCGTTGCTTACTATCGGTTAAGAGCTCCTGAGCGGAAGAGTGCTACGTCCTACTGTAACAGGACGTACGTCCCATTGCAGTAGGACGTACGTTCCATTGCAGCAGGATATACGTCCCATTGCAGTAGGACGTAATAAACAAACTTACAGAAAGGCTTGATCTAAAGGACGAAAAGGCTTAGAATACCAAAGTCGTTGTCTTTGATATTGTACAGGGATGATAAAATTAAAAAATAAAGAAATGAAGAATGTGGTTATATTGTTGTTCGCTCTAGTGTTAATAACTTCATGTGGCGGACAAAAGAAACAGGAAGAAAAGGAAGTCCGGAATGTTCAGTTAAAGGGAGAAGAGATGCCTGTTGATACAGCCCTGTTCCGATATGCATACCGAATTAGGGTACAAGGAGATAAAGCCGTAGTCTTTGACCTTCATAATGTGGATTATTATTATCATGCTTTCACATATCCCGGCTTTAAGTATATTTCCTCTTTCGGTAAACCGGGGGTGAGGGTCCTGAGGAGATGATTTCGGCTGAAAATATTCGTTGGGGAGGAGATAATACAGCATGGGTGTTGGATGGCTCAAAGAATCGTTTGTTTCGATATGGCGGCATTGCACCGGGACAAGAACCGAAACTGGAGGAAAACATTTCGTTGGACAAGGCGTTCATGCGTCCTTTAGACTTTGATTTATCGGGTGCGGATTCCTTTGTTATTCCCGATTATTCGGGAGAAAACCGCTTTAGTTGGGCAGACATGTCGGGGAACTTATTGCATAAGTCCGACTGTATACCAATAACTGACGAGAAACAATTGAAAGAAAGCGCACCTGCTGTGGCACAAGGCTGGCGTAGCTTTATTTCGTTTAGCCCGGATAAGAAACTTTTGGTGACAGTAACTCAATTGGGAGATGTGCTTGATATTTATAATATGGAGAACGGCCGACACATCAACTATAAGGGAGAAGATGGTGAACCGGAGTTTCATGTCACTTCAGAAGGATATGGCATTCCGGCCGGACGGATGTGTTATTATGATGTTCAAGTGACAGAGCATTATATTTATGCCATTTATGATGGACGCAAGTTTAGTGATATCATGAAGGAAAAGGAATATAAGCAGGGTGCAAAACAGCTTCGGGTGTTTGACTTTGATGGAAAGCTGCGTAAGGAATACATGCTGGACCGTCCGGTTACGGGTATCTATGTAGACGAAGCCGGCCATTGTTTATGGGCAACGGATGTAAATACGGATAATCAGATAGTGAAGTATATATTTGATTAGCTATGGTTGGGTTGCTTTGGGAGTCGATGGGTTTTAAGAACAGTTTAAAACCCTTGCCTCTTACTGTTGCAATGTCGTAAGGAGAATTTCTTAAAGCTTCACGGATGTGCTTGATGTGTGTATCAATTCTGCTATTTACATCTGCCGCTTCGTTTCCCCATACTTTTTCTTTTATCTCTTCACGACTGATGTATTCTTTGTCCCGCCCATCGTATAAAAGTTGTAGTATCTGAAGGCTACGGGGCTGAATTTGACATGGTGTTTTATTTATATATAATTTTTTGTCAGGGCTGACGTACCAACCATCGGGGATGGAGTCATTTATCATAACAGAGGAAGGCGCTTTAGGAAAGCAATACTGTTTTTTGATAAGGGTAATCAATAGAAAGACAATTGCACCTGCTAATAAAATAATAAGCAGAAAATTATAAAATGGAGTCTGTTTAATGAGCAGAGGCAACCAGTCATAGTCTATCCATGCGCTTACATGATATGTTTTTGCGATATCTAAAAGCATAGAAAGGAGTTTGATAACTTGCCGAATGATATGATAAAAGAGTCTTTTATTGCTGTAGGTATATGTGTTGGGCGAACGATATACGATGCCGGTTTTTCCATCTATGGAATGTCGTTTCATTCCTTCTTGAAGTTTCTTGTTGACGTTATCAGGAATAAGAGGATTAAGACGGCCCATGACATACTCTTCTGTTAACCTACATGCTGCTTCTGAATCTACGCTGTCCTTAAATGTATAGATAGTCTTACCGGTCGCTGTCTTTATATAGGTTTGCTTTTACTTTGTTTTTTCCCTTTCTGGCTCGATACGAGTGGAAGTTTCCCGGATCTTGTGTGATAATCATCAACGATTACTTCCTTTAGGACACCATTTATTTCACCATTCGTTTTTTGGTGTGCTATTAAACGAATGCATTATCATTACTATTTCAGCTGTAATACATATTACAAGAGGGATGTACCGGTTGATTTTCTTTTTCATATTCCATTCTTTATTATCTGCAAAAGGTAATATAAATTATTGTTTTTGAGGACTTTCTTGGTCAAAAACAGCCTGATGGAATTCTGAACTTTTCTGAACTTTCTGAATTATCATGGAGTTCAGAAAACTATTGACGAAAATCCCTTGGATTATTGATTTATCTCCCATACCTTTGGCATCGTTTTAAAAAAGAAATATATTATGAGAAACATTTTAAAAGGATTGTTTGTGCTCACGGTAGTGGCACTGTTGGTGTGTAAAAGTATCTAATAAAAAGAGACTTCAAGTCAATACTTGCTGGAAAACATAGAAGCCTTGGCAGGTGGTGAAGAACCTGTAATTCAGCGGTGTTATTCATCAGGAAGTTTGGTTTGTCCTATTAATAACAGCAAAGTAGAGTATATAGTGGAACATTACGGTTTACAATAAATGAAGGCTTTATTCACTATATTGTCCCTTTTCTGTTTACTATGTTCTTGCAAGGAATCAGAAAAAGAGAAAATCGCTCGTCTGGTGAGAGAATGGGATGGG
>VOFK01003596.1_pt1 | contig 44796 bp, 69 predicted proteins | sample 5384121 | NCBI WGS metagenome assembly VOFK01 (sample SAMN12384730, study PRJNA508395) | human gut metagenome | isolation source: healthy gut J | host: Homo sapiens | reverse complement strand
GGGTTGGCCTCCGTAAGCAACCACGTACGGACCCGAGATGAATCAGCCAGTAGCGATTCTGCCGCCCGGTCTTCATGGAACTAGCCGTGAGTTGATTTATGGTAACTGGTTAGGGATCAACGTGAAACCACATCACGCCACGTTTGAACAGAATTGGCCAGCAAATTATAACGAGGTGTTCCGGAGAATAATTGGAACTTATCTCTTCCGGAAGGTGTCTGTGTAGATGTTGTCCCGGTAGGGGGAATGGGCGGCAAGGCCCCTATGGTTTTAATGACTTGTTTAAAGGGGCCTTGTCTGATGTGTCTACCTTGTTTATGGGAAAAACCTATCTTGACTTGGGCGATGGAGCGAGGGATCACCTTGGGAGGGAATGAGGATATACAAAACGCACCTTTGTTCCCTATTTGCCAAACCGTGGATGAGCTGGGAAAAGTGCTGCGCTGGATGATTACGAAGCCGGATAGGGAAGAGGGAAAGCATATTTGGCTTTCCGCCCGAAAATTATCGGCGAATGATTTGTCCGATCAAGCGAATTTACGCCGTTTAGTAGCTCAGCGAGAAGTTTTCCGTAAAAAAGACTGGTCATTATTGGCCGCTAATCATGAGAAAAGTGTATTCTATCAATTGGATCTTTCGGATGCGGCGGAAAGCTTCGCCAAAGACAAGATTGTCTTACCGAAAGCCCTTCCCGAGGATAATCCGTTGATGAAAAGGATACAATCATATGTTCCGTTCTCAGGTGATGAAAGATCTTGGGGAAGCGTATAGGAGGAGGAGCAAAAGGCTTTCGCTTTGTTGCGGGAAGGGCTGGTCAGTTCTGTCCCTCGGAAGTAAGCAGCAGCCGTTTGAATGTCTATCGGGGACCAGATCGTATGGGGACGTAGTCCGGTACGTATCGATTTGGCAGGTGGGTGGACAGATACGCCGCCCCTATTGCTTATATGCGGGTGGAAATGTGGTGAACGTGGCGATCGAGTTAAACGGGCAACCACCGCTACAAGTCTATATCAAGCCTTCCGATACCCATAAGATTATCCTTCGCTCGATCGATCTGGGAGCGATGGAGGTTATTCTTCATGGGACGAGCTTCGTGATTATAATAAGGTAGGATCGCCGTTTTCCATCCCGAAAGCGGCTTTGGCCTTGGCGGGATTTGTCCCGGAATTCTCGGCGGAGGCTTATGCTTTTGGATGTCAGTTGGAAGCTTTGGTAGCGGGCTGGAGATTACCTTGTTGGCGGCGATACCGGCGGGTTCCGGTTTAGGCACTAGCTCGATCTCGCGGCTACCGTGCTGGGCGCTATCTCTGATTTTTTGTGGCTTGGCTTGGGATAAGAATGAGATCGGAAACCGCACCTTGATTTTAGAACAATTGCTGACTACCGGCGGGGATGGCAAAGATCAATACGGTGGCGTATTGCACGGTTTGAAACTCTTGCAAACGAACGAGGGTTTTAATCAGAATCCTTTGGTACGTTGGCTGCCGGAATACTTGTTTACTGATCCGGAATACCGGCCTTGTCATCTTCTTTATTATACGGGAATTACTCGTACGGCGAAAGATATTTTGTCGGAAATCGTACGAGGTATGTTCTTGAATAGCGAGGCGCATTTAGGTATTTTGTCTGAGATGAAAGCCCATGCGCTCGATATGTACGAGGCGATCCAATGCGGAGACTTCGTGACTTATGGTAAATTGGTCGGAAAGACTTGGGAGCAAAATAAGGCACTCTCGATTCCGAACGAACCGGCGGTGGTGGAAGCTATTATCTCCAAGATACAGGCTTATGCCTTGGGATATAAACTTCCGGGAGCAGGCGGTGGTGGTTACTATATATTGTAGCGAAAGACCCGGGTGCGGCCCTGCAAATCCGAAAGATAGTTGACTGCTTTCTCCACCCACATTCGAACGCCCGGTTCGTGGAGATGAGAAGCTTGTCGAATAAGGGGCTTCAGATTAGTCGTTCGTAGGTTCGTGCCACGCCGGTATAGGCGAGGCACACGCCAGTATAGGTGTTGGCTTACGCTGGTATAGATACAGGCGCCTATACTGCTGAGGCGTTGCGTATATACGTGTGTTTTTGCCTGTTTTGTTGCTAATTGGAATATATTGCATGTGTTTTTTGGAACATTTATATAAATGATCCTGTTGTACTTTTGCGGAGTTTAATGAGGTGTCAGATCTGATGGGGAAGAGAATTGTTTTTATATGGCTTTTATTGGCGTTCGCTTGGGTAGCGAAGAGCCAGAACTACATGATAAAAGGAATCGTGACTGGATTCCATTACGGGAGAACCTTTGCCTTATGTGGCTGTGATTTTGAAGGGAACTACGATAGGTGCTACGACAGATCTGGATGGGGCTTTTACGCTCTCCTCTTCATCTAAGGTACGTACTTTACAGGTCTCTTATCTGGGTTATACGGAGAAAGAATTGAAATTCGTTCCGGGTAAAGCGGAACATCTGAAGATTCAGCTAGCTCCGACAAGTATTAATTTGTCGGAGGTGATCATCAAGCCGGGAAAGGAAAGATATCGGAAGAAGGATAATCCTGCGGTTACCTTTATCAAAAACGCTATCGCACGTCGGGAGAGCAACGATCCTCGTAATCATGATTATTTTCGGTATGATCAATACGAGAAGATGGTCTTCGCTATGAACGATTACCAACCGAAACCGAAAAAGGATGGAAAGGCGGGAAGTTTGACTTCTTGACTGAGTTTATCGATACGTTGGAGGTGGGAAAGACGATCTTGCCGGTATCCGAACGTGAGAAAATCCAGACCGTTTATTATCGTAAAGACCCGAAGACGGAAAAAGAGGGTCGTTCTGGCTACGAAAGCGGCTGGTGTGGATGAGGTCTTCTCACGAGAGACGGTATGCAACAGTTCTTGAATGAGGTATTCCGGGAAGTGAATATCTTCCAGAATGATATTCCTTTGTTCTTGAACCGTTTCGTTAGTCCTATGTCTACGATGGGGCCTAACTTCTATAAATATTATTTTGCTGTGACACGGTGGAGGTCGCCCGGACAGAAGTGCGGATTTGGGTTTCGCCCGTTTACTCCGGAGACGTTCGGTTTTACGGGACATCTTTTTATCACGTTGGATTCTACTTATTTCGTGCAGAAGGTTAAGTTGAATGTCCCCGAAGAAGATCAACTTGAATTTTGTCGGTGGAATGACGATCGAGCAGACTTTCGACCGTGCCCCCGGATGGGGACTCGTATCATTACGAAAGATGATATCAACGTGGACTTCAAATTGACGGAGAAATCGAAAGGAATGTATGCCCGCCGTTTGAATATCTATTCGAATCAAGCGTTTGAGGGACCCGATGATCCTAAAGTTTTTGAGGAGAGCGCACCTATTATTATACCGATGGAAGCTTAGTCGCCGTTCGGCGGATTTCTGGGAGGAGAATCGTCCTACTGAGGCGGGAACTCGCAAGCAGAATAACGTGGAGTTGCTAATGGCGAAACTTCGTTCCGTTCCTATTTTCTATGTGACGGAGAAGGTTGTTTCGATCCTTACCTCCGGTTATATCGCGACGAATAAGATTCCGGAGAAGAGCAAGTTCGAGTTTGGTCCGATGAACACCTATATCAGTGGTAACGCAATTGAGGGGGCCCGCTTCCGTGTCGGTGGAACCACGACAACGGCGTTCAGTAAACGTCTTTTCTTGGATGGTTATTTGGCTTATGGATCGAAAGACCGCAAGTTGAAATATGATGGTATCGTAGAATATTCTTTTATCGATAAGAAGGATTATCGGAAAGAATTTCCCGTGCATTCTATTCGGTTCGAGTACCTATATGATATCAACCAGTTAGGTCAGCAGTATATGTATACCAACAAGGATAATATGTTCTTGGCCTTGAAGCGGCAGAAAGATACGCGTGCCACCTATTTAAGGAATATGGAACTGACCTATTACCGTGAGCATTATAACGGCTGGGCTTATGGGGCGGTACTTCGGAATTTTAGAGGAATACTCAACCGGTTTACGCTTTGCGTTCGACCGTATCGGTCGGATGGCCAGATCACGGCTACCGATTCCCTACCGGATGTCGGAAGTGGAGTTTAAGTTCCGTTTCGCCCCGAATGAGAAATTCTACCAGACTCGTAATTACCGTTATCCGATTACGCTTGACGCACCGGTATTCACCTTGAACCATACGATGGCTTTCCAAGATGTATTAGGTAGTTCGTATGATTATCAGAAGACGGAGCTCGGTATTCAGAAAACGTTTCTGGTTCTCTGCTTTTTCGGTTATGTGATATTCTCGCTAAAGCAGGTAAAGTTTGGACAAAGGCCCCTTATCCTTTGTTGATCTTGCCAAACGCAAACTTGTCGTATTTGGTGCAACCGGAATCTTATACGAATATGAACGCGATGGAGTTCATCAATGATGAGTACGCTTCGTGGGATATTACTTATTTCATGAACGGAGCCTTATTGAACCGTATTCCGCTTATCAAGAAGTTAAAATGGAGAGAGGTCTTTTCTTTCCGAGGTATGTTCGGACACTTGACGGATAAGAATAATCCGTATATCGGTGAGCAAAATGAGGGCTTATTCTTATTCCCGCAGGGCTCTTACCTGATGGACCTGCGTCTACTCCTTATATGGAGGCGGGTGTCGGTATCGAGAATATCTTTAAGTTCTTGCGTTTGTGATTATGTATGGCGTTTGACTTATAAGGATCATCCGGGCATCCAGACAAAGGGTATACGTTTTTTATGATGAAGCTATCCTTCTAGGGCAAGTGTTATTTCAGTCGCTGAACTCAAAACTTAATTGTTCCCCAACGGTCTTTCGTATGAGGCTCCTCTTTTTACGGGATTGGATACGGATAGGCCGATCAGTCGGATGGGATGCTCGGTATATTCCACTTCTTTCAGTAATTCCTTGGCCAAGGGGATCTTATCTAAGGTTGTTAACTCTTCCGGACGGCTGAGGCTTCTCGTGATTTGGTTGAAATCGTGGAACTTGACCTTTAAGGTCAGTGTGTTTCCCTTGAATCCGGAACGTTCCAGCCTGCCGATAAGTTCGGTCGCTACGTGATAAAGCTCGATGATAACAGAGGATTTGCGGGAGATATCTTTTTCTAGCGTATGCTCGCAACCTACCGACTTCCGGATTCGTACCGCTTCTACGGGACGGTTGTCTATACCTCCTGACTGGCAAACTCATAATAAAGTATTCCCCGCCTTTCCGAACTGGCGGGTATCCCCCGAACATTCCGTAATTGCAGCCCGTTGTGGATACCGAGGTATGCATTTTCCGGGCTGTTACAGGGCCTAAAAAAGGACTCAATGGGAAGACGTGCTATGAAATCGAGGGCTTGGCTTGATGGATGGTGCATAATCCATTGGGCTTCCGATAATCCGAGGCTATTTTCGCTAGAAATTTGTTGTAGGAGACTCCCGCGCTGACGCTATCAGGTTCAAATTATCCCAGATCGTTTCTTGATCTCCTTGGCGATATCTACAGCGAGAGATGCCTCGTTTATTATCAGTGACATCCAAAAAGGCTTCATCCAAGGAAAGCGGTTCTATGATATCCGTATAATCATGGAAGATCTCGTGGATCTGGCGTAGAGACGGTTATATACGTCCATCCTTCCGTGTACGAATATCAGGTTCGGGCATAAACGTTTGGCTTTTGAGACGCCATGGCGGAACGTAGCCCCATATTTCCGGGCTTCGTAGCTAGCGGCGGCTACTACGCCTCGCTGCTCCCATGCCGACCGCTAGGGGTTTTTCCTCGCAACTCCGGATTGTCTCGTTGTTCCACCGAGGCATAAAGGCATCCATATCGATATGTATGATCTTTCTCAAGATAGCTCTTTTATTACTGGTATTTACGATAACCCTTCGTCTGTTTATGAAGCCGATAATCGCATTATAAGATCTCTACGGAGTTAATGACGATATTCTCGGTCCGGACGATCTTGCTTGTTGGTCTTGGAGGACTGTATGGCGTCTACGACATCCATGCCTTCTACCACTTCGCCGTAAACCGTGTATTGATTGTCGAGGAACGGTATGCCACCTTCGTTCTTGTAAGCCTCACGGAGTTCCGGGTTTAACTTACCTCGTCTTTCCGCTTCTCGGCCTCCAGCTCGGTCTTACCAATCAAGGTATCACGAAGGATCGCCAGTTCTTCCTTGTTACCACTGCGATAAGAATTCCATGATCTTAGGCTTGTTCTCGTTTTGCAGGCGGGCGAATATCTCTTGTTTCAGACGGCCTTCCAGTTGCTTTTCCATCTGGTTCAACTCTTGTTCCGAATACTTTTTCCCCGTTACGATGATATAGAATTGGGGAGGCGGAAGAGGCCTTTCCGGGTTCACCTCGTCTCCGGTACGTGCGGCGCAAAGGGCTCCCTTTCTTGTGGAAATATTTCGGGTAACGGAATTCGGCGGGAACGGTATAGCCCAGATCGCCCGCTCCCAGTTGCTTGTTCATCGGGGCATCGCTTGGAAGTCACGTCACCTCCTTGTATCATGAAATCGCTTGATCACACGGTGGAACAGCAAGCCGTTATATTGCCCTTCTTGTACCAACTTGATAAAGTTATCACGATGTAATGGCGTGTCGTTATATAATTTCAGCTTTATATCTCCTTTGTTGGTGTGCATAAGCACCCTTTGTCTCAGTTGCTTGATTTTCCATTTTATACTTATTTTTCTATGAGTTTCATTGACTTGATCTTTATGTTCTTCGTGGGTCTGTCATCGGCGTTCGTCTCGACGAACTGTATCTTATCCACGACTTTCATACCCTGTATAACCTCTCCGAACACCGTATAGTTGCCGTCCAGATGAGGCGTTCCGCCTTCCAGCATATAGGCTTCTTTTTGCTCCGGCGTAAACTCGATGCCTTTCTCCTTGGTCATCTTATCTAGCTCCATCTCCGTAAAAACTTTCCGGTCACGATATAGAATTGAGTCGCTGATGAGGCCTTCTCGGGATTCTCCTCATCCGGGGTACGTGCGGCACAGAGCATTCCCGCTTATGGAAATATTTCGGATACACGAACTCGGCGGGGATGGTGTAATCTAGATCTCCGTCGCCCAGATGTGCGTCCAAGGGGCGTCTTTCGAGTTGATATCGCCTCCTTGTATCATGAATTGCTTGATAACCCGATGGAACAATAATCCATCGTAACGGTGTTCTTTTACGTTCTTGATAAAATTATCCCTGATGCAACGGCGTGTCGTTGAACAGTTTCACCTGTAATCTTACCCATATCCGTATCAATCAGCACCAATGTCTCAGTCTCTTGCGCATGCAGCGGGCATAGCAAAGCATAAATACCGAAACAAACAACATCGTAAGAATCCGTCTCATATTTATTTCTATTAGTTTTAGATGGACAAAAATAAGAATAAATATCGATATCTATGATCAAAGGAATAGGTCTAAACATGATTTCTTTTGGTAGGAAACCGTAATAGCGTTACAAACATCTGTAATATATGCACATCGTTTTATGTTGAATCTAGGTAATTTTGTCATAGAAATTTAAAACTCTAAATTCAATATACTATGAGAGCAAGTATCTTAGCTATTTTAATTTTAGGGGCGATTGTCTTAAAACATAAAGGCTCAGTTTTCTTATAATGAAAAGGGTCAAGCCATCCCTCCTGCATCACAACCTTTCGGCAAAAGAGGCTTTTGAGTCAACCGGGCATACGGTTATACGCTGGTTGGGGAACGCTGGCTTTCTGATTAATAGCCGTGGTACGTGTTTGATGGTCGATCAATGTTGAAGGGATTTGATATGCCTTTGTTAATAAATATGCCGATCGCCCCTAAAGATGTTCCCCATTTGGATGCGGTATTGATCACTCATTGCGACAATGATCATTACAGTGTTCCCTACTTGTACGGAAATGTCTTCTGTATGCCGGGAATATCATTCTACATTCTACATGGATTCTTTGATGGAAACACAGGGTTTGAACTCTTTCGGACATCGTATCGGGGAGACTTTTTAATGTTGGTCCGATTTCTATCAAGTTAACTCCGGCTTACCATACGTGGCAAAATGAGTATCCGGGATATAAAGCGTGAATTTAAGGTTGAAGATTATTGTGGTTTCCTCATGAAAACACCGGATGGCTTAATTTGGGCACAGGGAGATTCCCGCTTTCTTCCTGAGTTCTTGGAATTACCTGCCCCGGACGTGATTTTCTTTGATTTTTCGGATGATTCATGGCATATAGGATTGGAGGGAGCCATAAAGATCGCAAATGCTTATCCTAAAAGCGCAGCTTCTCCTGTCTCATTGGGGAACGGTGGATGCTCCCGATATGAAACCATTCAATGCCGACCTAAAATGCTAGAAGAGGGTATCTGCAATCCGGAACGTGTTCATGTCTTAGCCCCGGGAGAAGCTTTTGACCTTGTAGCTCTCAGCTCTAACGAGGGGTGAACAAAGTGCCGAGACATTGATTTTCCCTGCTGACGCAAAGGCTTCGTCGGAGTATAATACGGGGGGATGTCTATGTCTCCTTGTTGAAGGAGTCTGGTAATACGATGATCGCGCATTTTATATTCAAACCTTACAGTCGTAATTTCTGGCATTACCATCCGGATGCCGAACAAACCTTGTTAGTACTTGATGGAGAAGGATATTATCAAGAGGAAGGAGGAGAGAAACGTGTGATCCGGAAGGGGGGTGATGTGATCGTGACACCTCTAATGTACGCCATTGGAATGGGGCGACACCGGGTAGCTCTATCGTGTGTATGACCATTACGGAACATGCGATCGAGAATCATGCCGTAAAACTTCGGGCTGTGACGGATAAGGAGTATGCTAATTAGAATACTTGTCCGGGGCTTTTTAGGTGAAAGATACGTCTAAAAATATCGCTAGGATAAGGAGGTATTGATCTTTTCACAGAGGTGAAAGATCGTATCACCCCCGTGAAAAAGATCGTTTCACAGAGGTGAAAAAGATCGCTTCACAAGGGTGATACGATAAAAGTCTTAGGCCACGGCTGTTACTTCCCTGCTGAGGAATCAGCCATAAGAACCTTTATAATCAGAATAATTTGCTTGGATACTCGCCTGCGTCTACCAAGGCTTGGATCTTATCCACAACGCCTTGACGATCCGCCGCGTAAGTTACGCCGAACCATTTGGAGGTTGTATCCAATACTTTCACACGGGCTGTTCCTTCCGTGATCAATTTATTTACCATCAACGGGATGAAATATTCACTCTTTAAATTACCCATGTTCGCTTTCAAGAACTCTTTGAAGAATTCCTCGGAATACTCGAAATAATCGGGAGTGAAGCCCCACATATTCATGGATACCGGCGTGTTTTCTTCCAATACGACCTTCTTTCCGTTCTCGTCTACAAACTGGATATCTCCGTCGATACGTTCGATAGCGGTACGCTCCACGACGCCTGTCAGATAACCTTCCTCGTTCGTGGCGCAAACACCACGTGCCACGGAACCGCTCTCGCTCAACGTATTACCTACACGGTAGCCCACCATGCAATAATCATTCTTCTTGCCATCCATCTCAGACAATTGCTTGCCTAATACGGCGAAGCTGTCACGTCCGTAGAAATCATCGGCGTTGATTACGGCGAAAGGCTCATTGATAACCTTCTTGCCCATCAATACGGCATGGTTGGTTCCCCACGGTTTCTCACGTCCCTCCGGGCAAGTGAAGCCCTCCGGAAGATCGTTCAAGTCTTGGAATACGACTTCAACCGGGATATGGTTCTCATATTTGGAGATGATTTTCTCACGGAAGTCTTTCTCGAAAGATTTGCGGATAACGAATACAAGTTTACCGAACCCGCCACGAATAGCATCGAAAAATAGAATAGTCCATGATGGTCTCGCCATTGGGACCTAGGCCGTCCAATTGTTTTTAATCCTCCATAACGACTACCCCATTCCGGCTGCCAATACAAATAATGTAGGTTTCATAATGCGTTTCTTTAATGTGTTTTTTAATTCTTCGGGCAAAGTTAATAATTATAGAAACATTGCCATGTTATTGTCCGTCTTTTTATAAAACTTCTAATACGACGATCGACATGGGAGGAAGGCTGACGCTTAACTTTCCCTTTTCCACCTTGGCTCCCTTTGAAAACTTCCGGTTTGACCTTCTCCGGCGAATCGAATGTGTTATAGTCGTTTATGGAGGACGCTGTCAGGATACGCCCGTTCACGCTCTTTATCGTTACGTTTTGCAGGTCGATATGGATGTTCTCGCTTTGCCGGGGATCTACGTTTGCCAGCGAGATATGGATTTTTACCCTGCGAGTCCCGGGATGCGGAGGCGCTTACGACCGGCACTTCCGGTTGTCTCTTACTTTCTCCTTGTCGCAGATTAGATCCATCGGCAAAAGGTAGCGTCTTGATGAACCTTGTACATCTCGAACACATGGTAAGTAGGCGTAAGCACCATGTCCTTGCCTTTTCGTGAGGATCATGGATTGCAATACATTGACAATCTGTGCGATGTTGGTCATTTTCACCGATCCGTATATTTGTGGAAGACATGTAGGGGTAAGAGCGGCCACGAAAGCGTCGCGCATCGTGTTTTGCTGGAACAGATGGCCGGGGATCGTACCGGGTTCCACATCCCACCAAGTGCCCATTCGTCTACCATGAGGGCTATATTTTTTCTTCGGGTCGTATTTATCCATGATAGCGATATGCTTTTTAACGACATCCTCTATCTCAAGGCATTTTCCTTAAAGGTCCAGTAATAATCCTCCGTGTTGAAATCGGTAGCGGAGCCTCTTTATTGTTCCAATCTCCTACTGTATAATAATGTAAGGAGATACCATCCATGCGTCCGCCGATTTGTTTCATCAGCGTCTCGGTCCAGTTGTAATCATAATCGCTGGCACCGCTGGCGATCTTGAACAAGACTTTGCTATCATAGTTACGGCAATACGTAGAGTAACGACGGTAAAGGTCGGAATAATATTCCGGTCGCATACTGCCCCCGCATCCCCAATCTCGTTCCCAACGCCGAAAAACTTGACTTTCCATGCCTTATCCCGGCCATTTTTCCGGCGTAGGGTTGGCCATTGGGCTGTCTCCTTCCGAGGTCATGTATTCCACCCATTTAGCCATTTCCTCAACCGTACCGCTTCCCCACGTTTCCGCTGATGTAAGGCTCACAACCTAATAACTCACATAGATTCAAGAACTCATGGGTTCCAAAACTATTATCCTCAATCGTCCCTCCCCAGTTATTATTCACCATTTTCGGGCGATTTTCCTTGGGGGCCGATTCCATCCATCCAATGATATTCGTCGGCGAAGCAACCGCCCGGCCAACGTAAGTTCGGGATCTGTAGTTTCTTCAATGCGTTCAAGACATCCGTACGGTATCCTTGGGTATTAGGGGGATGTCGGACTCTGGTCCCCACCCATAAGCCACCGTAGATACAACTCCCTAGATGTTCGGCGAATTGCCCGTAAATATGTTTACTGATCTGTTGGTTACCTTGCTCCGGATAAATACGGATATTTGCGTCTCGCTGAGCGAATAAGGGGAAGGGCGATAAATACCCAAACGCTGATTATTAGTTTCTTCATGATATAAATGATTTGTTGGCAAAGATACACTTATTCTTGAATACATGAATCCTTTTATCGTTCGAAAAACACGTACGTGTTTTTCGGAAAAAGTCGTACATGTTTTAAAAAAGAAACACGTACATGTTTTTCTTTTGTGTATTTATCGTATCTTTGTAAGGTTTTAAGGCAAAAGACTAAACAAAATGAGAAAGAGAAAAATGTTTCCGTTTTTAGCGGCTGGGATAGTCGCTTTAGCGAGTTGTAACACTCCTCAGAAAGAGGTAGTGAAGATCGCTGCTATTAATCCTGCGAATATGGATACCACGGTTGCCGCAGGCACGGATTTTTATGAATACGCTTGTGGTGGATGGATAAAGAATAATCCATTGAAACCGGAATACGCTCGTTTCGGAACTTTCGACCAATTACTAGAGAATAACCAAGAACAGCTCCGGGTATTGATCGAGGAACTTAGCGCTACGCCCCATGAGGCGGGCAGTGTCGCCGGGAAGATCGGCGCTTTGTATGCGATGGGATTGGATAGCACGAAGTTGAATGCCGATGGAGTGGCTCCTATCAAAGAGGAACTGGCCGCTATCAATGCGCTGGCGACGAAATCGGATGTCTCTAAGATGGTGGCTACGCTTCATAAGGAAGGCATGGCTCCGTTCTTCGCTTTGTTCGTGGACGCTGACGAGAAGAATAGTGCCATGAATATCGTCCAGCTGTATCAGGCTGGTATCGGAATGGGCGATCGGGATTATTATTTGTTGGAAGATGAAGGCTCCGCCAAGATGCGTGATGCTTACAGGGCTTATATAAATAAATTATTTACATTGGCCGGCTCAAGTCCGGAGCAAGCGGATGCGGCGGTGGATGCCGTGATGAAAATAGAGAAGGCTATCGCCGAGATCTCTTATGGCCGTGAGGATTTGCGTGACTCCCAGAAAAACTATAATAAATTGCCTTACGAGGATTTCAAGAAAATAGAGTCTCCGTTGGATTGGGATGTATATTTTGAATCCATGGGATTAGCCGGGCTGAAAGAGTTGGACGCGAAGCAAATCAACTTCTATAAGGATATGAGTGAGGCTTTGCGGAATCCGACGGCCGATGAGCAAAATATTATTTGGCGTTTAATTTATTGAGCGCGGCGGCTCCGTACCTAAGTGATGATTTTGTAGATGCTGATTTTGAGTTCTATGGAAAGGTAATGTCCGGAAAGCAGGAACAACAACCTCGTTGGAAGCGTTCGTTGAATACGGTAAACGGTGCGTTGGGCGAGGCTGTCGGCGAGATGTATGTAGAGAAATACTTCCCGGCTTCTTCTAAGGAAAAGATGTTGACGCTGGTGGGGAAATTTTGCAGACTGCTTTGAGCGAGCGGATCAACGGCTTGGAATGGATGAGCGATACGACTAAGGCGAAAGCGCAAGAGAAATTGGCCGCTTTTACGGTGAAAATTGGTTATCCGGACAAATGGCGTGATTATAGTGGTTTGGAGATCAAGGACGATTCTTATTGGGCGAATGTTCGCCGTTCTAACATCTTCGATATGGCCTATCAATTGGCGGACGTGGATAAGCCGGTCGATAAGTCTCGTTGGCATATGAATCCGCAGACCGTGAACGCTTATTACAATCCGACTACGAATGAGATCTGTTTCCCGGCCGCGATCCTTCAGCCTCCATTCTTTAATCCGGATGCCGACGACGCGGTGAACTATGGCGCTATCGGCGTGGTAATCGGCCATGAGATGACGCATGGATTCGATGATCAGGGGACGTAACTACGATAAGGATGGTAATTTGATCGATTGGTGGACTGCCGAAGATGCTGTTCGTTTCAAGGAGCGTGCTGATAAATTGGTTGATCAATATGACCAGATTATCGTAATAGATACGCTTCATGCCAACGGACGTTTTACGTTGGGGGAGAATATCGCCGACCACGGAGGTTTGTTGGTCGCTCACCAAGCTTATTTGAATAGCTTGAAGGGCAAAGAGACTCCGGCCCCGATCGATGGCTTCACGAATGAGCAACGTTTCTTCTTGGGGGTATGCGACGTTGTGGGGACAAAATATCCGTCCCGAGGAGATCCGTCGTCGTACCAAGATCGACCCGCATTCATTGGGAAAATGGCGTGTGAACGCTGCCTTGCGTAATATCGCCCCGTTCTATGCCGCTTTTTGACATTAAAGAGGGTGATCCGATGTTTATGGCTCCGGCTGATCGGGTGGTTATCTGGTAATCCAAATACAGAGTTTATATAAGTGAGGGAAGTATGTCACGTCAAAAAGGCATACTTCCCTTTTTTTCGTTTATCCCGATTTGGCGGTCTGATGCACTTTTCTTATTTTTGTTTGATTAAGAACGTTATACATGAAAATTTTATACCATGCGAAACTATATATCAATCGCCTTACTTCTCTTGGCATCTTCTGTTTTTGCGTATGATCCTCCCACGATGGGATGGAGCTCATGGAATACCTATCGAGTGAATATCAGCGACAAACTGATAATGAAACAAGCTGATGCGATGTCGCGGAATGGCTTGAAAGAGGTTGGATATAAATATATCAATATTGATGACGGGTATTTTGGGGGACGGGATGCGAGCGGGGGAGTTAATCACTCATCCGTCCGTTTTCCGAATGGCTTGAGGCAGACGGTAGATCATATCCATGCGTTAGGGTTTAAGGCGGGTATTTATTCCGATGCGGGCCGGAATACTTGCGGCTCCTTTTGGGGATAAGGATTCTTTAGGGATTAATGTCGGCTTTTATGGGCACGATCGTCAGGATGCGGACTACTTCTTTAAGGAAATAGGATTCGATTTTATTAAGATCGACTTTTGTGGCGGCGATGCCAAACAGAATTTCGATCAATTAGGTCTGGATGAGCAAGAGCGATACACGGCGATCCATAATGTGATACTAGCTACCGGCCGTAAAGATGTGCGTATGAATGTATGTCGTTGGGATTTTCCCGGTACGTGGGTGCATGATGTTGCCTTCTCATGGCGTATCTCGCAAGATATAAATCCCTGGGAGTCCGTGAAGAATATTATCCGGCAGAATCTATATTTGTCCGCTTATGCGAGCGAAGGAAAATATAATGATATGGATATGCTTGAGATCGGCCGTGGATTGAGTGAGGAAGAAGATAAAACTCATTTTGGAATGTGGTGTATCATGAGTTCCCCTTTATTGATTGGCTGTGATCTGACTACCATCTCTGAGAAATCTTTGCGGCTACTGAAAACGAGGAACTGATAGCGTTAAATCAAGACGTACTAGGGCTTGCAAGCTTATGTCGTTAAGCAAATGGATGGAGTGTATATCTTTGACAAAGGATCTGGAAGAAGTGAATGGGAATACATGCGCTGTCGCCGTCTATAACTCTACGGATGAGGAACGGACTATTCATCTGGATTTTGCCGATTTCTATTTGCGGGGCGACGTGAGTGTACGGGACTTATTTGAAAGGAGAGATCTTGAAAGTACAAGGATCGGGATTTTTCCGTAACCATACCTGCGCATGGGACACGTATTTTCCGTCTGGATGGACCGGAAAGGGGGAGAACGGACGGTTTATGAGGCGGAATGTGCTTGGTTGCAAGACTATCAAGAAATAAAAATCACAAAGCGTTTGGAACGGCGATTTATGAGGATGACGGAATTGCTCTGGAGGTGCGAAGGTTACGGGATTAGGTAATCGTGTGATAGCAATTATCTGGAATGGCATAATGTATACAGTCGTGAGGGAGGTTTATACTGATGTCCGTGGATTATCAGTGTGCGGAGAATCGAGAATTAATTTGTCAAGTTAATGGAGTTGTCGTAAAAAATGTAGAGGCTCATCCTGCGCATGAGGTCGCTAGCGAGCAAATAGAGATCCGTTTGAAACCCGGGATGAATCGCATACGCTTATCGAATGGAAACTCATGGATGCCCGATATTGATCGTATGGTTTTACAAAAGAAGTGATTGCCGGCTACGTGCTTGAGGGAATTTTCATTCTTCTATATTCTTGAGGTGTCATTCCCGTATGCTGCCTGAAATATTTGTTGAAAAAAGACAGGTTGTTAAAGCCTAAAAGAGAAAGCGATCTCTTTTTACGGTTAAGTCTGTTGATCTTAATTGTGCCTTGGCATCCATCGTGATAATGGAGGAGATGATTTCCAAGGGAGTAAGTCCGATCGCTTTCTTAATAGTCGTGCAGAAATGAGGTAACGACAAATTTAATTGAGCGGCGTAAAAAGAAACGCTGTGCTCGGTGGTATAATGCTCTACGACAAGTTGGATAAACTTACGGTAAATCTCATTGGTGCGCGTACGGATTCCATTTGTCCAATGGCTATGATTTTTATATAACTCAGCCGTTCCTTGCATGAATATCGTGAGATAAGCGATGACTAGGTTTTTATTTACCATAGAATAAGACGGGGATAAGGATTGCGCACGTATCAATAAACGGTATCCGTCAATATATAATTGAGCTACAGATTCTTCCAGCGGCATGATCGGATGTTCCGTGATAACGGGAAGAAAGCTCATGGTTGATTTAATAAAATTGATGTTTGTCATAAACTCCGAAGAGAATCCGGCGAAATAGAAACGAGCGTCGTCCGATATTTCATGGAACTGGATAAAATTGCTGGGCACTAAGGTCACGAAATCATATTTGTTAATCGTATACTTCGCTAGATTGATATAGAAGCCTGCACGGAACCTTCTACACAAAGGAGAAACAAACCTGCCTTTATCTTATGAGGCAGCTTGCTGTATTTGTTTAGCGTCTCTTTTGTTGATACGATCTCCGACGATAAAATCGTTCGTGATATCGAATGTGAGCATTTCCTTTTCCATGTCTAATCGGTAATTCGTCTCAAATATAGGAATTAATAAATACTTATTATTCAAGATAATAAAAATAGAACATAGAAACGAAAGAATGGATATTGATTCCCTAAAATTTAAGGGCGAACTTTACAAATGACTACTAATCGTAGGAAAGAGGAAACAAAAAGAATATAGTTCGTTTACTAGAAAAGTATTTTGATTATGGAAAAAGGAAGAATTGGACTAAACGCAGGAAAAAGTGTGGCATGCGCTAAACGAGGTAAATGAAATATCTACGCAAGAGTTAAGCCGTAAATTGTCTTTAAGTATTGAGGACTAGCCTTGGCTATTGGCTGGTTGGCTAGAGAAAACAATATTTATATCACGAGAAAGAATGGTTTGTTGTATGTCAGCAATGGCATCAAATCCAATATGTACTATTAGAAGGAAACAAAAAAGGCTATCCATCACGGACAGCCAATCTTCATTGTTAACCTTAAATCTAATACCATGAAAAACACAGTGCAAATATAGAGGTTTTATGTTATGTAGCATAACGAATAGTTTGAAATCTCATTTGCTTAACGTGATTTAACGAAATCATGTTCTAAAAACATATCTTTTGAGACATAATTCATAAACACAAGCGTTACTTTTTATCTATTACCACCTTTACTTGGCTTTTAAATCAAGTAAAGGATGGTAATTTAATAATGCCTTATTCGGCTAGTAGAATGATATGTTTCGTTAAGTCATTAAACTTGATAAAATAGGGTACCGGCGGAAACCTTTACATTATCACCTCCGTCAAATTTGGCGAATTGTCCTTGTTTATCGTTCCATAAACTATTGCTGCCACCGAAGCTTACGGCCCAGTCATGATCCGCACGTAATTTTAAACCGCCATCGGACGGAATCTCTATTTTCTCGCCGATCCAGATGTGCTTGTCGTAACTAGCCTGTTGTAAATCTAGATCACCACCCCAATCATTGAAGTCTCCAATCAGGGAGATTTGTTTGTATTCGGTTGTCGCTCCGGTATAAGGTTCGATGCTGTATTTGTTACCAGCCAAGTCTAACGTGATCGTATAATAGCCATCCTGCGTGAAGCCTTCGATATTACCGCTACCGCCGTCATTGCTTAATGCTCCGTCGCTGTCGTAACCCCATTGAATGCCCCAATCACCCGGGGTTTGAATGATCTTGAATGCGCTACCGGCTTTTACGAAGCCCGTGTAAGTGAATAACATATTATTAACATCGTCGTCGGCGAATATACGCATCGATGGGTCGTTATTGTTCCATCCGTTGTCGAATATGTCACCCACGAAATAAACTTGGGTACGGGCGCCACTATATGGAGTGATCGCCATGTTTACCGTGTTCGAATAAAGTTCGGGAACACTGTCGTTAATAAATGCTTTAAGACGGAAGTCCACATTATAAGCTACGGTAGGATTAACCATTCCCAAATTGTTCATGGCATCATTCAGCTCGAATGTCTTGATCAAGACTTTTTCGCCGGAACCGGTAGTCGGCAGCGACTCAATTTCTCGAATTCAGTTCCTCCTTCACAGACTTGTACGGTATACGTTACACCTGCCGCAAAACCGTAATCCGGTTGTTCACAGGTAAAAATATCGATGATACTACTGGCATTTTCCGGCATTAAAGTATATGAGCTATTATTCGGAGCATTGAGGGTAAAAGATATATTATTACCTTCTGAGTCCTTTAGGTCATTGATAATCGGATCTTTATCGTCCGTGCAGGCAGAAAAAGCACAGATGCCCGCAAACACGATGGATAATATATTGACTTTATTCATAATTGTTACTTAATTAATAGGTTTTTACGATTAATAACATTTTTTGTTTCAAGTTACTGTTTGCCACGAGTTGGGTCGAAGGAATCGGTAACAATGAGAAGTGACTGGAGATTGAAGTACCTCCCGCTGTCTCGCCTTTCCAATCCCAAGTATAATTGGAGGTGAACTTATTGTAGGATCAAATCCGTACGGCGTTGCGCCTCAAAATAGAACTCACGGGCCTTCTCATCAAGCACAAAATCCAAAGTAAGATCGGTTGCCGTAATTTCCGTGGCTTTCGCTCTTTTCCGTAGTTGGTTAATAGTGCTTAAAGCGGCTTGTTTATCGCCTCCTGCCCGTAATGTGGCTTCGGCGAAGGTCAGATTAGCCTCGGCTAAACGGAACAATGGGAAATCCATATCCGGGAACTGCTGATTCGGATCGTGACCGATTTGTCCGGATTTCGTGATATTCTTGAATTTAGTTACAGAATAACCTTCTGTAAACTCGGTCGGCTTATTGATCTCGAATGTACGGTCTGTAGTCCAGAAAGAGGCACGTGTATCAGCTGTTTTCGATAAGTCTCCATCAGAAGCGAACTTTTTCACCAATGCCATGCGGGCACGGTTACCACCCCATGCTTCTTTGTCCCAAAATCATCCAGTGCGTTCATGTCACCACTGATAAAGCTGGCGATAAAGAACAATCGGACCAAGAGCGAGTCTGTACGCCATCATAACAAATCGGCAGGATCATCTCGGGAGAGGTGTTGTTATCTGCAAGGAAATTATCTCCATAATTAGGAGCCAGAGAGAAACCGGCGTCCATGACTTTCTTTGCGTATTCAGCGGCGGTAGACCATTGAGGGATACCTGTATATACTTCTGCGTTCAGATATAAGCGGGAAAGTAGCATCCATACGGCGGCTTGATCGGCACGTCCATATACATTTGCACATGGGGAGCCTTCATTTGTGGCTCGATTTCTTTCAACTCTTTCTCTATATAGGTATAGAGATTCGCCCGGGTAATCCGTTCGGGGGACATAGGTACCGATACCCCGTGTTCTCATCAACGAACGGACATTGCCATATAAATCAATCAAATAATAATAATCCAAGGCACGGATAAAACGAACTTCAGCACGCTGTGTAAGACTTTCCTCGTCATCCTTGCCCTCTGTCTGTATTAAGAAGTTATTACACTGAGCGATTTGGATGTACAGACGGTTGAACATATTCAATACCACACCGTTCGAGGCGGTAAACTTAGCAAAGTTCAAGGGATATACATCCACGTCGCCAGACCAAAAGCGCAAATCGCCTCGTCCGTAGGAAGCTCATTTAGGTTGAATAGCATACGCATCAAACCCGACGCTCCCTCATCCGTGTCGGCGATATCTCCTTGTCCGTCGGGACCTTTTATTTCCTGTGATGGCTAATCCCGCATAGATCTTGGCGAAATTGGCGTTCTGATCGAACTCTACGTTTAGGTTCGGATCGATAGGCGTAACATCGAGATCACCTAGGCAAGAGGTGAAGTTTACGCTGAAAACCAGCGATAAAGCCGGTATTATATATTTAAAAGAATTTCGTATTCATATAGATATCCTGATTTAAAATTAGAAGTTAAGACTTACACCGAGTATACCTACCAATGGGCGAGGATATACGTTCTTATCGATACCGAAGGTCTTATCAGCTGCGTTCGCTACCTCCGGATCCAATCCTTTATATCTCGTGATAACAAAAGGATTCTGTACGGTTCCGTAGATACGTCCGCCCAATACGCCGAATACTTTGTTGAAAAGTAACCCAACGTGATATCATCGCAGCGTAAGAAGGATGCGTTTTTGTACATAATAATCGGACAATACGTTCATGTTCTGGAAATTCGTATGGAAAGCGGATAGCGGACGGTTGGATAGATAGCCTTTTTATTGTTAATACTACCTTCACTTAATGCCGCATTGGATGAGGCTACATTATTATATACATAGTTCCCGAGGTTGGAACGAAGTGAGAAACTGAAATCCCATGCTTTCCATACCAATTTAGAAAGTAAAGCCCATCGTTACATCGGCCGCCGGTTTATGGCAGAAATAACGGTCCCGTCATTGATCACGCCATCTCCGTTGCGGTCACGTATAATCCTTCGATCGGATTTCCCTGTTGATCATATACCTGCTCGTATACATAGAATGAGTTCGCCGGGTGATTCACGCCTTGTGCCTGTATCATGGTCCCGGTACCACCTTCTACGGTTCCTGTCAATACGATGGATGAGGCGTCATCCTGTGCGGTTAGCTTTGGTAATCTCGTTGTTGTTCCAAGCGACATTAAAAAGCCTAGATCCCATTTCCAATCAGGGGTTGAGATCGCTTTTAGCGTTGATGGAGAACTCAACACCTTGATTTCTCAAAAGAACCGATATTGCTGACGATACGGTTCTTGAAGTTTGTTCCGGCAGGTACGTCGATCACATTGATCAAGTCCTTAGTTTCCCTGTAATAATAATCCAAGGATGAAGTGATACGGTTATCTAAGAATCGAAGTCGAATCCCCGGCGTTCCAAGTAGTAGTCTCCTCCCCCATTTCAAGTTCGGGTTTGTAACCGTCGGGACGGGGCGATAGGAACAAATTGGTCGCCAAATTGATAGTAGGCTCCGTCTTGTCCTGCGAAATAAGTCGCCATATACGGGTAGTCTCCTTGCGAGATATCCTGTTGACCGGTAATACCATAACCCAAGCGTAGTTTTAAATCCGATACAGCGTCCACGTCTTTCATAAAGCCCTCTTCCTTGATCTTCCATCCCTAAAGCCACGGAAGGAACAATCCCCAACGGTTGTCTTTAGAGAAGCGGGAAGTGCCATCGTTACGTAAGGTAGCGGTGATAAGATAGCGATTCATGAATGAATAATTGACACGTCCGAAGAAAGAGATCAAATAACTTTCTGTCTTGAAAATATAAGAAGTCGGGTTATCTCCGTTTTAAGTTATTGTATGCGTTCTCTGTGGAACGATGGAAATGTTGCCAAGAGTAACCAGCCATGATATCAAAATGATGCTTTTCATTGAAATCCTTAGCGTATTGCAAATAAAAATCCAATAGGTGATTGTATTTGTCGATCGTCTCATAACCTGTTTTGCCGTTATCCACGTAACCTAATGGAGATTCTTTCGGATAGTAAATATCTTGTGTACCGGTAGCCATATCCATACCTAAATTCAAGTTCGCACGTAATTCGGGAAGGAAATGGAATTTATAATCAACTTGGATATTACCGAAACCAAGTTTTTAGAATTAGCCTCTTCTTTTTTCTGTTGAAGCATCGCTACCGGGTTTTTGTAGCGATTGAGATAAATTCACCGGCATTTTCCCCAAGCGAAATAACCTCCGTATTTACTGTTGCCGTTCATGACTGGTTGAGTCGGGTCGAATGAGATTGCCGCTACGATAGTTCCCGTATCGGCGAAACGATTATTTGAGATCATTCCCTTGGCGTTGAAGTTAATATTTAAATGATCTTCGAAGAAACTGGGAGCTAGGTTTACAGATCCAGTATAACGTTCGAACTTAGAGGTTTTTCAATATACCATTTTGGTTTGTATATCCGACGGATACACGATAAGGCATATTATTCAAGCCTCCGGATACCGTGATATTATGATCGGTTCCCCACTGCTGTACGGAAGATCTCTTTCTGCCAATCCGTATTTTCTTTTTCCTAATAACTTAACGGCGCTTGATTCCGCCCCAAAACGATCCGTTACGAAATTACGATATTCGTCAGCTCCCATAACATCGATTGATTTGGTCTTCGTGCTGATAGAAACGTTTCCATCGTACGTAACCCGTGGGCGGGAGCCTTTTTCACCTTTCTTAGTGGTGATAAGAATCACACCGTTAGAGGCACGCGAACCATAGATCGCTGTGGCGGATGCGTCTTTTAATACGGTGAATGTTGCGATATCGTTCGGGTTGATCGTACTCAACGGGTTGGATACCCCTTTGATACCGTCATTGTCGATCGGAAGTCCATCGATAACGATCAGCGGGTTGTTGCTGGCCGATAAGGAAGAACCACCACGGATGCGGATACTGGCTCCCGAACCCGGAGCTCCACCGTCAGTCGTGATATTTACACCGGCGATTTTACCGTTGATCATATCGGTTGCGGTGGTGGTCAAACCCCGGTTCATCTTATCTGGCTTAATGGCCGTCACGGAACCGGTAGCGTCATCTTTTCTTCACCGTACCATAACCGATTACGACAATCTCGTCCAATACTTCCGTATCTTCTTGTAATACGACAATTAAATTACTTTGTCCTTGGTTGATAATGTCTTGTGATTTGTAGCCTATGTAAGAAATACCGATCGTACTTCCTTTAGGCGCCGAGCATAAAGTTACCGTCGAAATCGGTAACAGTTCCATTCGTAGTTCCTTTTTCAAGGATACTAGCCCCGATGATGGGTTCACCTTTTCGCATCTTTCACGTTGCCTTTGATCGTGACGTCTTGTGCGAAAACATTGCAGGAGAGAAACAATCCTATCAAGATAGATAAGATTACTCTTGCGTCGCAAGAATACATTTTTGTTTCATGCATTAGACAGTTTAAGATTAATACTCTATTATATTTATTGAATTTTAGCCATAGTATATGAATGCAAATGTATGTTTATCAAACCTCTCATGTTGTTAAAATGTTTGTCGATACCCTATAAATTTACGCAAACGTTCTCGCAAACGTTTGCATTATATGACCTTAAATACATATCTTTGATTTTATAAAAAAGAGAACCATGAAAAAGCGTCAAATCACGATAAAGGATATAGCGAAAAGCCTTGCATATTTCCCCGTCAACAGTCTCTCGGTCCTGGCTGATCATCCGGATATCAGCCAAAAACCAAAATATAGTGAATGCTTACGCTCGTGAACATAAATATAAGCCCAATGCCTTAGCCTTGAGTTTACGGACAAATAATACGAAAACAATCGGTGTTATTTTTACCGCAGATCGTACATTATTTCTTTTTCTTCTGTTTTATCCGGTATAGAAGATGAGGCGGAAAAGGGGGGTATCGTGTTATTATTTGTCAAAGTAATGAGAATTATGAGAAAGAAGTAAAAGGTGCGCAAGCTTTATTGGAAGCACGTGTTTGCGGTGTCTTGGCTTCTGTCGCTAAAACGACGACGATCTACAATCATTTTCAAGAACTAATCGATAGCGATATACCCATGGTGTTTTTCGATCGTATATGCACGGGGATCTTGACGAGACCGGGTGGTCGTTGATGATTATGCCGGGGTTTGCTCCGCTGTTGAATACTTGATTCGTAGCGGTTGCCGGCGAATCGCCTTTTTCGGATCTCCTTCTCATTTTAGCGATCTCTAATAATCGTAGGATGGGATATGAGGATGCTTTGCGTAAAAATGGATTACCGGTAGATAGAGAGTTAATCAAGATTTGTGATAATTATACCGAGGCGCTTCGGTTGACCCCGAATTATTGTCGTTACCCAATCGTCCGGATGCGTTCTTCGCCGTAAATGATGAAGACTGCTATAGGGGTGCTGAATGTTGTCAAGGCCAAGGGGTTGAGGGATACCCGATGAGGTTTCGATTTGTGGGTTTACGAATAATAGCTTAGCGGAAGTTAGCGATCCCCTGCTGACCTCCGTGGATCAACATGGTTATGAGTTGGGAGCTATCGCTATGCGTTTGCTGATAGAACGTTTGAATGGCGTGCGTGACGGGGATCGTATCGTGAGCAAGATTATCAAGACAAATCTGGTGGTGAGACAGTCTACCCGTTAAAAAAGTGGCTTCCGAAAAACGTTTGCTCTACTTCTTTGCATGAATTTGAATAGGGATGACGTCCTGTTTCGGAATAATTCCGTATGTTTGTCACCAAACAAATAAATACCTTAAAAAACATAATTCTCATGAAAAACAAAACCATTTTTTGAGTTTTTGGCAAATTTGGAATCTAACTTTCGGTTTCTTGGGCATTCAATTCCGGTTTCGCCCTTCAGAACGCAAATTCAAGTAGAGAAATACTTCAAACCTATGGAGCGGATGTGAGCAACTATCCTTATTTTTTGGTTAGCGGCTCCGCTGACAGGTATGATCATACAACCTATCATTGGTCATTATTCCGATCAAACATGGTGCCGTTTAGGACGTCGGCGTCCGTTTTTTCTGGTAGGAGCTATCTTTACGACGATTGCCTTGATATTGATGCCGAATGCGGGATTGTTCTTGTCACCGGTACAGAGACGGCTATTTTATCTCCCGTATTGATTGGTGCGGGTATGTTGATGATCATGGATACTTCCATCAATGTAACGATGAGAGCCTTTCCGTGCCTTGGTAGGGGATATGCTACCCGATGAGCAGCATACGACTGGCTTCTCGATCCAGACTTTCTTGATCGGCATCGGTGCTGTCGTTGGTTCCTTGTTGCCGAGTATTATGAATAAGGTGTTTGGTTTATCTATACGGCGGTTGCTGGTGAGGTTGCCGATAATGTTAAATTCGCCTTTTATGCCGGTGCGGCGATTTTATTAGCGAGCGTATTATGGACAATTTTTAAAAGACAAAGATGAATATTCCCCGGAAGAGATGGCTGAGTTTCGTTTCCGGTGGTGAGTCATTAAAAAAGGCGGATAGCAATGGTTTTATGGAGATCATGCATGATATTTTTCATATGCCTAAAATAATGTTACAGTTAGGTTTATGCCAGTTTTTCGCTTGGTTTGCCTTGTATTCCATGTGGGTTTATTCTACGCCTGCTATCGCTGAACATGTATATGGGGCAACAGATCCTGCTTCCGCCGAATATGCGATGGCTGGCGATAAGGTAGGTGAGTTATTCAGTATCTATAATTTTGTGGCGATTATTCGCTTTATTATTGATCCCGATTGCCCGTCATTTAGGTCGGAAAATGACTCATGCCCTCTGTTTATGCCTGCTAGGAGGGGCAGGGCTGGTTTCTCTCATTTGTTGAATAGTACAGGGATGATGGTCTTTTCCATGATTGGCATCGGTATAGCGTGGGCAAGTATATTGGCGATGCCTTATGCTATTCTTTCCGATAGTCTTCCCCAGATAAGATGGGTACTTATATGGGTATATTTAATTTCTTTTATAACGATACCTCAGATCACGAATGGAATCATTCATGGATGGATTGTACGTAATGTTTATCATGGGCATGCCGTGTTCGCTTTGTTAACGGGAGGTGTTTTTCTTGTTTTTTCGCCGCTGCCGCAGTTAGTCTTGTCAAAGAGAAAAAGTTCAGTCGAAAAGTGTAAAAGGTATATAAGTCCGGTTTCCTGTTGTCAAGCGTAAAAACGCTATACCCAAGTCAAACAGCAAGTTATTATAATGTAGGTAGAAAAACGTATCTCAGATAATCCCGGGTCACCCCGGGACAACAACAAGGAAACCAATGGACTAACTACTAAAAAGGCTTCTTCCTCTTCCTTTTTGGCGTGATCCTATGACGCGAAGAACCTAACATCGCTACCGTAATCACACCGAGGGATCCCATGGTTTACATCTTTTAGCAACCTCATTGTCAAATGTCGTGGTTCCTACTAATACCAATACGATAAATGAAAACCATCATGACCGCATCTACCAAGTCTTTATTTATTTTCATGATCTTCTTGATTTTTTAGGGTTCGATAATTGTTGTATTTATTATTCTTTTTCCAAGACTTCTTCTTCCGATGACGTCCCGGTACTACTCAGTCCTTTCATTATGCCATATAGACCAACACATAGAGGTGCCCATAACTACTACTAATTTAATATAGTCGTTAGGGATGATAGAACTGCATGCGAATACACAACCTGCGATTGTTAAGAAGAACATAAAGATATATACGTATTTTACCTGATTTATTAGTTTGTCATAATTGTAATTTTTAATTGTTTATAATAATGTAAATGGGCAATAACTCCCCGGAAATATTGATTTAATAAATGCAATATTCCTACCGATAAGACATATCAATGACTTACCGAAAGATACAAATATGAAACAATTAAAAACTAAATAATGAGTTTTCGTAGGGCAAAGACATGCTCTCCCATACGACACAGAAGTGTGGATAAATTTATGATCTGATAAGTGGATATATGTTGAGATACTCTATGAAAGTTGATTTACTCCCTCTCAAACGCATGTCTTGAAGGGGATTTCTCCATATTTTTCCATATCCGTATTTCGATAGTGTTGTTTGTCGTTTGTGAAATCCTGCAGGGGAGTTAAGCAGTTGCTGCTTTTCAGCTCGTTACTTAATACTTCGAAACGACGTTGGGCATCTGCCGTGTTTTTTTCTTTCATAACGGCCTCTTTAGTCGCAGACATAACCTCATCCATACTCTTTTGTCCCTTCTTCGGGAGCAAACAGCATGAAGCTAATCAACAGACCTAATATGAATAGAAAATTCTTCATGGCGCAAATATACAAGTATTTCTTTAGATAATAACAACAGTATATGTTATTTGTTTTTTTATTTTTGTAGTTATTTTTAAGAATAAAACAATAGAATGGAGAATAACAGATCGAGGGAATTCAAGCTTGGTTAGAGGCGGCACGTCCGAAAACGTTGCCGGCATCATTTAGTCCGGTATTAGTTGGGTGTGCGCTGGCTTACAGGGATGGAGTATTTAAATTGGCTCCGGCGATCCTTTTGTGTTTTGGGTGGCTTTACTCGCCCAGATAGCCAGTAATTTTGCCAATGATTATTTTTGATTTTAAGAAGGGGGCGGATAAGGAGGAGCCGGTTAGGCCCGGAGCGAGCGGTGGCTTCCGGTTGGATAACTCCCTAAGGCAATGCTATGGGGGACTTTTATCACGTTGGGGCTTTCTTGTCTATGTGGCTGTTTCTTGTTGTTCTTTGCCGGCTGGGAGCTCATCGGTGTAGGAATTGCTATCGCGATTTGTGTCTTGGCTTATTCAGCTGGGCCGTTTCCTTTGGCTTATAACGGGCTGGGGGATGTGTGTGTCGTATTGTTTTATGGGATTATTCCGGTTTGTTTTACGTATTATGTACAAGCATTATCGTTTTCCTTATTGTCATTCTTGCTTTCGTTGTCATTGGGGTTGTTGTCCGCTAATATTTTGATCGTGAATAATTACCGGGATTATGAGCAAGATAAGGCGGCTCGTAAACGGACTACGATTGTGCTATTCGGGCGTACGTTCGGGTTGGTAACTTATTTGCTGAACGGTATATTGGCTGTCTTGATAACTCTTCCTTTATTGATGGATGCCTCACCTTGGCTTGTTTGTTTATTCGCGGCTTTTAGCGTGCTGTTTGCCGCCACATGGCTGGAGATGAAACAGTATCAAGGCCGTGAGCTTAATAGAACTTTAGGGCATACGGCACGGAATGTATTTATCTATGCCGTATTGCTTTCAGTTGTATTGTTATTTGGTTCTTAAGATGTGCCGTGCTTTGAACAATCGCTTGGCCTCATGGAGATTTTTCTGTATGTATTTGGACAGGATAATCAATGTAACCGCTACGATAATCAGTAAGATTCCTAAAAGCGAGGTGAGGGGTGAAAGGCTCTCCAAAGACTAAAACACCCACGCAGACGGCTGTCACGGGTTCTGTTGCTCCCAGTACGGAAGTTAGGGTGGAACCGATATGGTGTACGGCTTGTACCAATGTAATGTTAGATACTACGGTTGGCAAGAAGGCTAATAAGACGAGGTTAATAAAAGAGGGCAGGTCTGGAATGGGTTGGATTCCTGTTCCTGCCTGTGCTTTTATGAAAAATAAAGAGGTACTGACGATAAATACATAGAACGTAAGTTTTCGTCCTGGCATATCATGTACCCTCGCTGATTTATTGACGGTTACGATATAGAGGGCATAAGCGACCGCGGAAAGTAATACGATGATCACGCCTAACCCGTTTAATTGCATCTCGCCTCCATCGATTGATAGGCGGGCTACTCCACAAATAGCGAGTCCGATCGCTAAAAGCGTGATCCATGATGTTTTTTCTTTAAATACAAAAAGCATGAAAAGGGTTTACAAATATTGGATATGTAAAAATGTAGAGTTGTCGCGATTCCTGCCGCCATAAAATTATATCCCCAAAACAGGAACATAGCCGAACCTGTATAGAAAGCGCCTAATAAAATCAATATCGGTAGGTTTCGCATCTCTGTTCTAAAAGATTCCTTTTTTCGCTAGAAGCATACCCGATAAGGCGATGGCTGCGAATAAGAAACGATAGAACAATATCGAATCAAACCGCATACCCTTCTCCATAAGAGGCAATGTAAACAAAGGGATTAAACCGAATGTAACAGAAGTCGCTATTCCATAAGCGAAACCTTTTTAGATTATTATTCATATTATACTTTTTTGATAAAATGACCGCAAACATACAAAAAGTCTTGAAATCTTGAAAACAACCTTCTCCTGTCGCTTGTTTTTTCATCAAAAATGATGTTTATGAGACATTTCTTTATTTTATTTGCGATTGCCGGCTTGCTTATTAATCCTTCCGCTGCAGAGGCTTGCACCGGTATTACCTTAAAAAGCAAGGACAGTACGACTATTGTAGCACGTACGATAGAATGGGGTGGAAGTAATTTGAACAGCCAGTATGTCGTGGTTCCAAGAGGATACACCGAACGATCGTATACCCCGGATGGGGTTGATGGAATGACTTTCACGGCACGTTATGGATATGTGGGCTTGGCAGTGGAGCAAAAGGAATTTATCGCCGAAGGACTCAATGAGGTTGGGTTATCGGCTGGATTGTTTTATTTTCCAAAGTACGGTGAATATGAGAAATATAATGCCGCAGTTCGGGATAAAAAGTATCTCTGATCTGCAATTAGTGTCTTGGCTGTTGGGGAATGTTCAAATGTAGAGGAGGTGAAAGAGGCTGTTAAGAAAGTGCATGTTATCAATATAGATCCCCGTGCGTCTACCGTTCATTGGCGGTTTGCCGAGCCGTCAGGGGCGTCAACTGGTTCTTGAGATTATTAAGGGGTGAGCTACACTTCTATGAGAATACGTTAGGAGTTCTGACTAATTCTCCCAGTTTCGAGTGGCATCTGACGAACCTGAATAATTATGTTAATCTTTTCCCGGGTACGGCCCCCAATCAGCAATTAGGAAATATCGAGTTGTCTTCATTTGGTGCGGGAAGCGGTTTCCTTGGGGTTCGGCGACGTAACTCCACCGTCACGTTTCGTTCGTGCGGCTTTTTACCAAGCTTCGGCCCCACAACAAGAAACCGCATTGGAAACGGTCTTCCAGTGTTTCCAGATATTGAATAATTTTGATATTCCCGTAGGGATCGAATTCCCATTAGGGCAAGTACCTTGCGATATACCGAGCGCTACTCAATGGACTTCGGTTACGGATATGCGAAACCATGTGATTTATTACCGTACGATGTACAATAGCGTTATTCGGAATATAGATTTACGTTCCATTGATTTCTCCACGGTTCGTTATCGTGCGGTATCCATGGATGGGACGAAGCGACAAGCGGTTGAAACGATCAAAAAATAGAATAGGGCAGTGAGCTCTTTGAGGGATATCTCGTAAGTCAATAGGATAGGTGATAAAACTCAATGGAATAGGAAACATAACTCAATGGATTACGTTCCCTATTCTATTGGGTTTCGACTGATGATCTAAATCTTATAATAGTAATCCGGCCGCAACTTCCTCCGCAACCGCGTCACCTTTTAGTACAGATACTAAAAGCTAGGCCAAAATTGAATACCAAGCCCGGCCTCTACCGGTTTACCACATTTCCATCTACCTCGACAGCCTCGCCTGTTACGGTGGCACCAATCAATTTCGGTTCGAACCCGGGGTAGCAAGTCGCTTTACGGCCTTTTAATAAGCCAAGACCACCCAATACCATCGGGGCGGCGCAGATAGCGGCTACGATACCTCCTTGGCGATATTGTTGCAATAAAAGCCTCTTTTACCGCCTCAGACTCGTTTAGATTGGATGCTCCGGGCATACCTCCCGGTAAGATCAAGGCGTCTATACCTGAAAAATCAGTTTCGGAAAGTAGGGCATCTGCCATATATTCCATATGATGGGCACCCACCACTTTACGGTCGTCTGTGATGGAGACTGTTTTCGTGTCTATACCTCCGCGACGCAAAATGTCTACGGTTCCCGTGGCTTCCATTTCCTCGAAGCCATTCGCTAAGAATACGATCGCTTTCTTCATAAGATTCAATTATTTAAATTTGTACACGTAAGTAATAGTACCACTCTGGTTATTAGCGCCGCTGATACTGTTGAACTTCGCCTTTCGAGCCGCGTCCAAAGCGCTTTTACGCATGGAGGCGTTGTCGATATTAGTTCCCCGGCCTACCTCGGCAAATATAACGTTGCCTTTCGGATCTACGGTTATATTGATAACAATACGCCCCTCCTCTTGGATCGTGTAAGCGGGACGAGGGAGGACCTCCGGCACCAATGGAACGGCCGTTCAAATTAAATGATCCGTAACCGCCTACGCCTTCATTCGCCCCATGATCAGGAGTTACCGAACGGACTTCCTTGGTTACCGGTTCCGCTTTCAGCGTCACCTTGGCTGTTCCCCTCGGCGTTTCCCCATACCAAAAGCTCCGGCCACCTTGTTGCTAATGGCTTGTTCCTTCTTGCGGCGTTCCTCGGCCAGACGTTTCTTCTCGGCTTCTTCCCGGCGGATACGTTCTTTCTCCTCCTCTTCTTTCCGTTTCTTCTCAGCCTCTTGTTTCTTGCGTTTCTCTTCCTCTTTCTTCTTTTTTAGCGTCCTCAAGGGCTACGCTTTCCTCGATATCTTGAGTGATGAGTTCCTGCTTGGGCGTTTCCACTTGCGGCTCCGGTACGGGAGGAGGGGAGTGGTCGTTTCCTGAGGCGGTTCTTGCCCGGTATACTTAGGCTCGAACATTCCGGCGGCGGCATCTACATTCCCGAAATTAACGAGTACACCCCCGTCTTCATCCGGTACCTCGGTTTTCAATACGGTAAACCAAAGTATCAGTAGAATGACACCGTGAAAAGCAACGGTACCGATCAAACTGTATATGTCATCCTTATTCAGTCTCATATCTGTTATTTCTGCGGACGGGTGGCAAGCACCATTTTGAATTTATTCTCGTTCGCTATATTCAGTATCTTTACAATCTCTTTGTAAGGTACGGTCTCGTCGGCATATAAGGCGACGAACATCTCCGGTTCCTTTGCGTAACTATCTTGCAAGAAAGGAGTGATCTCATCAAATGAGACCTGTACCTCTTTTTTGCTCAAATGCCACGTAGTAATTCAAGTTCGCGTCTATCGTTACCCTCGTAAGAGGTTTCGCCGCTGTCTGCTTTTGCGCTTGCGGCAAGGTAACCTTGATGGCGTTTGGGATTACGGTAGAGGTAACCATGAAGAAGATCAGCAAAGAGGAATATGACGTCGGTCATAGAGGCCATGCTGAACGCTTCGTTTACCTTTGTTCTTCTTTTTAGAGCCATAATTTTTTATAATTGAAAATTGAAAATGGAGAATTGAAAATTAAATAGAGGAGAGTTGGCTCATCTTCAATTTTCAATTCTCCATTTTCAATTAATTAGCCGGTTCATTTAATAAATCCATGAATTCCATCGTACGAGCCTCCATCTTGTTCACGACGTTATCTACTTGAGATACCAGATAGTTGTACGCGAACAATGTAATAATACCAACAACCAGACCACCAACAGTTGTCACCAAGGCCTCATAGATACCACCGGATAATAAGGAGACATCAACATTGGTGCCTGCGTTTGCCATATCGAAGAAAGCACGTACCATACCGGTTACTGTCCCAAGGAAACCAAGCATGGGGCGCCGGCAGCGGTCGTCGCGATCAAGGGGAAACCTTTTTCCAGTTTAGCGATCTCCAAATTTCCTACATTCTCGATCGCTACGAGCACATCGTTCATCGGACGGCCCAAACGGGTAATGCCTTTCTCGATCATACGGGCGGAAGGTGTATTGGTGCTCCGGCATAAATTGAGAGCCGAGTCCACTTTTCCTTCATGGATATAGTCCTTAATACGATTCATGAACGTCTCGTCTTCTTTTCCGCACGACGGATGATGATCAGACGTTGAACAAAAATATAAATAGCCATCAGAGAGAGCAGTAACAATACCACCATAATCCAACCTCCCCTTTAAAGGCAAGGTCTATCACATTGATTTCCGCTTCCGTAGGAAGGGTTACAGCCGTTAAATCCGGCATTTGATCTGCCGCCTGAGAGCCTACGGCCTGTAGTGAAAGTAAAATACTCATCGTTTTTGAATTATAGGTTATAATTTTCAATATTCAATTCTTTCTCCATTCTCAATTATTCAAGCATGCCTTGTATAAAAGCGATCGTCTCTTGCAAACCATGATAGAGCGCATCACAAATCAAGGCATGGCCGATAGAAAACCTCCTCCAGCCAAGGGATATTCTTGTTGAAGAAAGCCAGATTTTCTAAGCTCAAGTCGTGTCCGGCATTTACGCCTAATCCTAAGATTTTTTAGCTAATTGAGCGGCCTCTACAAAAGGAGCGATCGCTTTGTCACGATCTTCCGGATAAAAGGTCGCATAAGGTTCCGTATATAGCTCAATACGGTCTGTACCTGTTTTCGCCGCTAGTTCGATATTCGCCAAGTCTGTTCCGACGAAGATGGATGTACGGATTCCTTGTGAGGTAAAGGTGTCTACCAATTCGCTTAAGTAATCGAAATTGTCCTTTACGTTCCAACCTGAGTTCGACGTGATGGCATCCGGAGCGTCCGAACCAGTGTGACTTGGTCGGTTTTACCTTTCAATACCAAGTCGATGAATTTATCACAAGGATAACCTTCTATGTTAAATTCTGTCCGGATAAGAGGTTTTAGTCCATAAACATCGCTATAGCGTATGTGTCGTTCATCCGGACGGGGATGAACCGTAACCTTGTGCCCCGAATAATTCACAGTCATGCGCTACTTTCAGCACGTTTGGCATATTGCCACCTCTTGCTGTTACGAATAGTAGCAACCTTGTTAATGTTTACACTTAAATTTGTCATTGTATATCGTATATCTTTTTTCTTTTCATTACATTTGCACAAAAAAGTATCGGCAAATTTAGCAGGATTTAGGAATTAACAGAATAATGTTGGTGAAAGATTTCATAACAAAGGAAATTCCGGTGTTAAAAGTTTTGACACAGCGGAATATGCGTTGGCGTTAATGGAGGATTTTTAAACTCAAGCATCTTCCGTTATTGAGTGATAACGCATACCAGTGTTTAGTGTCGGAAAAAGACTTATTGGCGCTGCCGGATCCTTCGGCTACGATCGGTGAGCCGGTTTTATTCGCTCCGGCGATTTCGGAAAATGGACATTTACATGAAGCGTTGGCAATGATAACCCGATATGGATTGAGCCTGTTGCCTGTGGTTTCCGTGGACGGAACTTATTTGGGGGCGATTACCCGGGATCGTTTGGTAGATGCTTTATCCGAGCTATGTAATGCGGAGGCGGCTGGAAGCGTGATCGTATTGGAAATGATGCCACAGGATTATTCATTAACGGATATCGCCCGTTTGGTGAGGCGAATAATGCCCATGTCCTTAATTTGCTATCCCATCAAGATAAAGATACGGGCCGTCTGCTTATAACCCTTAAGATTGATTTGGAAGATGCCTCTCCCGTGATCCGTAGTTTCGAGCGTTTCAATTATACGGTGCTTATCATTTTATGGAGAAGGGATGGTGGATGATATGTTGCAGCAGCGGATGAATGAGTTATTACATTATATGAATATGTAAAGTAAGGAGCGTAGAAATGAAAAGTTGGAATATTTGGAAGTGAATATCAGATCGAGAGACAGAATCTGATTAAACGCTTGTTTGAGAAGCTTCGTGAACAAGAGGCTGATATTTATGTGGACAGCCCTTTTTATACATTCCTTACCGATGCTTTTGGTTTGAGCCCAGTGGTGAGCGGGCTATTAGTGGGTGATGAGTTTGATCTGGATATAGCGCTTAGCGTGGGAGGAGATGGTACGTTCCTTCGTACGGCGGCCCGGGTAAATAAACAAGATATTCCTATTTTAGGTATTAATACCGGACGGCTAGGCTTCCTTGCGGATGTCAGCAGTAATGAGGTTGAGGATACGCTGGACGAGATTTTTAAGAATTACTATAAGGTAGAGGAACGAACCCTCTTGCGTTTATATACGGAAGACCGTGCGTTTCGCGGATATAATTACGCCTTGAACGAGATCGCCGTGCTGAAGCGTGATAGTTCCTCACGATGATTACGATTCATACATTCTTTGAATGGGGAATATCTGATGACTTCCTATCAGGCGGATGGTTTGGTAGTGGCTACACCTCACCGGGTTCCACGGCCTATTCGATGAGCGTAAATGGGCCGATTATCGTCCCGCAAAGTAATAGCATTGTCTTGAGTCCGGTCGCTCCGCATTCCTTGAACGTGCGTCCGTTGGTGATTCCGGATTCAGATATAATAACGCTTCGGGTAGAGAGCCGGAATAAATATTTTCTGATCTCTTTGGATGGACGTTCGGAAATATTCCCGGCAGGTATCGAATTAAAGATGAGCAAGGCCGATTATACGACGAAAGTCATCAAGCGCTATAACCATACATTTTATCAGACGCTTCGGGAAAAAAATTAATGTGGGGGGGCAGATGTGCGAATGAAATAATATTGTGTGCGTCCAGTCTTTGTCCAAATAGTAGCGGATAGTATTGTGTTTTGTAAGCTGTTGATAAATAGACTATTCTGCATGAATGAACTGAACGTATCTTATGTCTTTTGTCCAGTTTTTCTATTATGGGGTAAAAAATAGGGGGTATTCGATGTCCAGCTATGTCCTCTATTTGTCCAGTGCCCTTTTTTGACACACGCTTTTTAACTCTTTACTTTTGTCGGCAGATTAAATCTAGCTTAATGGAAGTATTTTCAATTATTATTCCTGTCTACAATCGTCCGGAGGAGATAGACGATTTATTAAACAGCCTTACCGGCAGACATATGTACATTTTTGAGGTTATCGTAGTGGACGACGGTTCTTCTATACCTTGTGAGCCCATAGTCAATGCCTATAATGACCGCTTGAGGATTCGCTATTTCTATATAGAAATTCAGTCCAGGCTTGGCTCGCAATCAAGGGGTACGTTATGCGGAAGGAGAGATCGTGATTGTCTTGGATTCGGATTGTATCGTTCCGGCCAGCTATCTGGAACAAGTACACGAGTCCTTGATGCGTTATAAGGTGGATGCCTTTGGTGGTGCCGACAGGGCGCATTCTTCTTTTTCCGCTATACAGAAAGCGGTCAATTACTCGATGACTTCTTTTTTTACGACAGGAGGGATCCGAGGAAGCCGGAGGCATTTAGATGCATTCTATCCCCGGAGTTTTAATATGGGGAATGCGGAAAAGAGGTGTATGAAGCCTTGGGTGGTTTCTCTGATATGCGTTATGGAGAGGATATAGATTTTAGTATCCGGATTTTTGCGGCAGGCTATAAATGCCGTTATTTTCCGGGCGCTTGGGTCTATCATAAGCGAAGAACAAATTTCGTCCAGTTTTTCCGGCAAGTATGGCATTCGGGGTACGCTAAGGATTATCTTGTACCAGAAGTACCCAGAATCATTGAAATGGGTACATTGCCTGCCGGCCTTATTTGTGGTAGGTCTGCTTGGGGTATGTATTTCCGCTTTTTTCGTTCCAAAGGTATGGGGGCTATTGTTATTTTATATTTCGCTGATCTTTTTTTTTGACGCTTTAGTGAGAAATAAGAACGGAATCGTTGCGTTGTTATCTATCATAGCGGCTTTTGTCCAATTGATCGGATATGGGACAGGCTTTTTGGAAGCGATTTGGAGAGAGGGAATTCTAAGAAAGAAGTATTAAGATAATAAATACTATTTATATGAAGTTTGCGCTGCACACATCTACTGCCATAAGCTCGGTTCTAAAGAGAGCCGGAGCATTTCTATGTAGATATTTATTATCTGATCATTTTAATCATCGTCGCTTTTACCCTGCTTCTGTTATCTTTTTTGCGTTATCACCTTTATAAGACAAAAAGGAGAAAGAACTGAGAGAAATAGCGAGTCTTGTGGATAAAAAATGAAATCTTGATACAACGTTATAGTCGTGAGATGTCGCACATCAAGGAGCAATTGGAAGCGAAGGAGAAATGTTTGAAGGAATACCAGCATGCGGCTCAGTGGAAAGCGCATCGTGACGTGGAATCCTTGATCAAGGAAAAGGAGCGTTTGGCAGAAGTGTTTGCTGGAACAGTTGGATACGTTCAAGAAGCTGAAGATACTTTCTAAATCGGAAACGATATTGCCGGATTCAGATTGGAGAAACTTGATCGAGATCGTAAATACTCTTTATGATGATTTTTATAAGTCGTTTACGTGTCGCTTATCCGGATTTGACGGAGGATGCCATTCGTTTTTGTTGCTTGATCAAATTGCGGCTAACTTCGGCGGAGCTGATGTCAGTCTCTTGAATGTGACGAAGGATGCTATCTATAAACGCAAATTTCGTTTGAAAAAAGAATTGATGCCAGATGATGATATTCGTTCCCTCGACGATTTCTTGGGAAGCTATTAGATCTGAACGAATAGTTTTCTTTTGTTAATAACTATGTTTTAGGGCATGATTTCGTTAAATCGAGTTAAGTGAAAAGAATTTTGCAAATAATTCAGTATGCTACATAACATAAAACCGCCTATATTTGCACTGTGTTTTTCATGGTATTAGATTTAAGGTTAACAATTGAGATTGGCTGTCCGTGACGGATAGCCTTTTTTGTATAGAGGCATGAATGCACGAATTTTTGAGAACACTGCTTAAGCGCCCCTTTCCGAGGGGTAACATCCATACTTTCAAAGTAAGCTAATTTCATCAGCAAAGTAAGTTGACTTGCTTTTGGTGTTTCAGTTAACTTACTTTGTCAATGAAGCTAACTGTATTTTTATGATCTTTTTCGGTTATTCTTTGTGTCTGTTTCGATTTTGTATACAATTGATGTGTTTTTTGTACGCTTTTAGTTTAGGTATGCATTTAATAGTCAATTTTTTATTATATAATTTTTGTCTTGTGTTTTTTATGATTTCCTTGGTTAGCTGTTAGCACCAATTGATATATAAGGTTTGATGGCTAATAGAAGAGGGGGTAAGGAAAGAAAAATATCAAACGAATATACTTGGGGACCTTTAACGGACAGAACAAAAATATAATATTATTCTGTTGATTGTTGTTGAAGGTAAGATTTCGTATTCCCTTAATTTATAAGAGTGTATGCAAGAGAATAGGTATAATACATGTGATCGTTTTTTAGGCGGATTAGAAAAAAGACTTTATTATTACGGAACAGATTGAAGATAGTCCATTGACTTCAGAACCTTCTTTTTTTTGGATTACGGGATAATAGCAGTATGTAATAGAGGTAGTGCGATCATTCATTTGCTTGATAATAAGCATGTATGGAATAAGAATGAATTTGATTTTCTTATTTCCGAGACAGTTATGCTCAATGCGGAACGTGAGTGACGACTTCTCGGCGAAGTTTATTATCATACCACATGTACTACATGGGGATGTATTAAGTTCACTTACGTCATTTTGATCCGGGATTTCATTTTTTCGTGAAGGATCATTTTTACTATAATATAGAGGATAATAATGGTATTGAGCGTTTTCAATCATTTTGCAAATTGATAGAGAATGAGCTTGAGCGGTATCGGGGTAATGGGCTTCTGAGGGAGCGGATTATATGTTACTTGGGGATTTTTACATGGATGTTTACGACTATTATGTGAAAGTGCGTAAGAAAATCCCTTTCAGGACTAGTTTGAGAAAAGAGCAATTGATCTATGATTTCTGTAGTCTCGTGGCAGAGAATTTCAAGAATCACAAGAATGTCGGATTTTATGCGGATAAATTGAATATAACGACAACTTATTTAAGTGCGATCATGAATGAAAGGTGTGGCATTTCAGCCAAAGGAGTTTTTATCTATCTATATAGTGTTAGAGGTAAAAGTCGTTGCTACGTGACTCTCGATTAAATATACAGGAGATCGCTATATTGACTAATTTTCCGTCTCAATCGACATTGAATCGCTTTTTTTCGTCAACGGACGGGAATGACTCTTTCTCAATATCGAAAACATATATTTTCAACATAATTATGTTTGATTTTCATATTATTTCTATAACTTTAAACTTCTACTGCAATCGTTATTATAGTTCATTTGTTGTATAAATAATAGAGGAGATTGCTTGATTGATTTAAAGTTGGGAATTAGTGGTTATAATTTAATATGACGATGGGACAATGTAATAAAATGCTAGAGGAAATGAGCTTTTAATGCCCTATTCCAGAAATTACCTGTTGGAATTGAAGTTTATGACGAGAGGGGCAGCTAGTGGATCTCAATAGGACGGACGAGAATTTGTTCGCTATAAGCCGGAAGGATATTATGGGGAATAAATCTTTTCGAGAATCCTAATTTTCCAGAGGACAAGATCGCTCGTCTGAAACAGGGAGAAATGGTTGTGTTCGATTGTAATTATGAATTTGATAATATACAAACGAATGAGTACTATAACATAGACCCAAAAAAGGAAGGTACAAATTTACGTCTGTCTATTAAATGTGTGCCGTTGAAAGGAGAGGCTGAAGAGATCTGTGGATATGTACTAATGTTTACGGATGAGACGGAAGAATATCAAAAGTCGGAGAAAGTAGAGGAACTGTTCACGAAGTTGAAAAACGGTTATGCGTTGCAGTGATTCCTTGCTGTGGGAATATGATGTTGAAACCGATAAGATGCTATATCGATCTGGATTTACGTGTTTTAGGTAATAAACCAGATTGAGAGCAAGTAACTTTGACAACGAAAAAAAAAGATTTTTGTGAGATCGTACATCCGGAAGATCGGGAAAGGGTACTTGTACAAGGCTTTGAAAAGATTGTTACGGGTGAGATCGGTGAATATAGTATTCAATACCGACAGCTTTTTGAGGGCAATATGTTTGGGTGAGAGCGTATGCGTACCCTTATAAATATGATGAGGCGGGAAGACCTGCGAAAATCCTTTATTACTTGATGGACATAACGGATGAGACCGCCATGCAAGATAAATTGCGCTGGGTGGAACGAGAGCGTCAACGGAAAGAATATGAGTTAGCTAAGGCTAAAGAGGCGAATCGGCTTAAGTCTATGTTCTTGGCGAATATGAGTCATGAGATCCGTACGCCTTTAAATGCTATTGTTGGTTTCCTCGCGAATATACTGGCAGAGACCAAGGAGATAGAGGAGGAGGAACGAGAGTTTTATGTGGATATCATTGACAAGAATAGTGAATTGCTTCTGCAATTGATTGAGGATATCCTTGATTTCTCAAAGATTGAGGCGGGAACCTTTGACATGAAGAGAAATTTTGATTTTAAGTGAGATCTGTGAGGAAACTTCATGCGGTACATGCCTTGAAGATTCCGAAAACGTTCGATTTGTTTTCGACCGGGGCTCACAACCCGTGACCGTTTTCAGATCCGAAACGAGTCGTACAGGTTATTTCTAATTTCCTGACAAATGCGATTAAGTTTACTTCGGAAGGTGAGATCAAATTAGCCTATAAGGTATCGAATGATGAAATACGAGTTTCGGTCTCGGATACGGGAATGGGAATCTCGGATGACGATTGTAGAACTATATTCGATCGCTTTGTTAAGTTGAACGCTTGCAAACAAGGTACCGGATTAGGATTGGCGATTTGCAAAAATATTATCCAGAAACTAGGGGGACGAATCGGGGTAGAATCTACATTGGGAGTAGGTTCCACTTTTTGGTTTACCTTGCCTTTGAAGGAGATTAAAGAGAATGAACCTAAGTTCTAAGGGGATATATATTATTTTTACGGATATGTTTTAAAGCATGGTTTTGTTAAATCTGGTTAAGAAAAAATGCGATTTGCAAATAAAATATTATGATACATAACATAAAAACCTCTATATTTGCACTGTGTTTTTCATGGTATTAGATTTAAGGTTAACAATTGAGATTGGCTGTCCGTGATGGATAGCCTTTTTGTTTCAAAAAATCATAACCATGAGATTTTAGGAGTGTAGCTGAAGGTTTTTTCGTAAATTTGCGCCCGTTTGTAATACTAGATCCTGTATTTAAGTGTATGAAAAGAGTATTCTGTCCAAAATGTGATAATCAGTTGTCTTTGATGAGACCAAATATCCGGAAGGGAAGGTATTAGCCTTCGTCTGTCCGCAGTGTGGAGCGCAATTTAAGATTAAATTGGGCCGAAAGGTGGTGAAGACGGCTACCGGTGAGGAAAAAGAGGTGAAGGAACCGATTTCTCTTGCGGTTATATTACCATTATCGAGAATGGTTTTGCTTTTTAAGCAAGATCTACCATTAGTGATGGAGATAATGTGATTGGTCGCCGTAATAAGGATACGGAAGGTGTAGATGTCCCTATTATCACGAAAGCGATCCAAGTATGGGGCGTAAGCATTGTGTGATTAATGTAAAGAAAGACACTAATGGCAAGTTCGTTTATATGGTGCGTGACTTTCCTAGCTTGACCGGGACTTTTTGTGAAAAATGTATTGGTCGGTAAAAAGAACAAGTACGTATCGGGGAAGGTTCGATCGTAACGATTGGCGCTACTACTTTTATCTTACATTCGGCGAACGAGGGAGAAGAAGAGGAATAAATATAAAAAAACTTCAGAGGCTGTTCCCTGTTTATGATCTCGATCTTTAACTTCGGGTCGGAATGATGGCAGATAAGGGATTTTGGCGTTTGTTTTGGGAGTGAGTTATAAGATATATGCTCATTCCGGGATACAGCTCTGAAGTATCACTGAGAAAACAAGGCTCATAGGTATTAAGATTAAGCCGATTAACATAAAGAAATGAAAAGAACCGAAAGAATAGTTGTATTAACTATGGTTAAAATAGGCTCTTAGGGTTTGTTTTTCTAGAAATTAGCTAACTTTTTTGCGATTTTTGAAATGTTAATGAGCATGAGGTTAAATAGAAATATGGACAGTCATGGAGCAGGTTTCTAAACAACAGCCGGTAAATAAAACAGCATTCCGGGTATTGGTGGCGTTAAGCGTTACGCATTGTTTGAATGATTCGTTGCAATCCGTTATCTCGGCGGTTTATCCACTTTTCAAGGATGATTTAGCGTTGAGCTTCGCCCAAATCGGGTTGATTACGCTTGTTTATCAATTATCCGCTTCTGTTTTCCAGCCTATAACCGGTTTGGTTTTTGATAAGCGTCCCGTGGCTTGGTCGTTACCTATTGGTATGAGTTTTACGTTGGTCGGCTTGTTGAATCTCGCTTTTTCCTCTACGCTCCATTGGTCTTGATCTCCGTATTTTTGATAGGTATCGGGTCTTCGGTTTTGCATCCGGAAGCGTCCCGATTACCTCGCTAGCGTCGGGAGGGCGTAGGGGATTGGCACAATCGCTTTTTCAAGTGGGTGTAATTTGGGCGGATCGTTAGGTCCGCTACTGGTTGCTTTATTGGTGGCGCCTTATGGACGGACTCATATCGCTTTGTTTTCTATACTGGCATTCGTCGCTATTTTGGTGATGATTCCTATCTGCCGTTGGTATAAGGCGTATTTGAGTCGGGTGAAATGGCAGAAGAAGTCGGGTGAGACGCATGTGGAGATGCCTCTTTCTTTGGGAAAAACAGTCTTTTTCGATCTCGATATTGCTGACCTTGATTTTCTCTTAAATATATCTATATGGCTAGTTTGAATAGCTACTATACCTTTTTACTTGATCCATAAATTGGGGTGAGTGTACAGACTTCGCAGATCTGTTTGTTCGTCTTCCTGATCGCTACGGCCATAGGAACCTTGGCGGGTGGTCCTATCGGTGATAAGATAGACGGAAATATGTGATTTGGGGATCGATTCTAGGGGCAGCCCCATTTAGCTTGTTGATGCCGCATGTGGGATTCGCTTGGACGCGATCGTGCTTAGTTTTTGCGTGGGTTTGGTCTTATCATCGGCGTTCCCGGCTATTTTGTTGTATGCGCAAGAGTTAAGCTTCCTTTATAAATTAGGTCTTATCTCGGGACTTTTCTTTGATTTGCTTTCGGTGTGGCGGGTATAGCCTCGGCCGTATTAGGAAATATGGCGGATCATTATGGAATAGAGGCTGTCTACAACGTATGTGGCTTCATGCCTTTTTAGGACTGGTTACTTGGTTCCTTCCCAACTTGAAAAAGAAGTAAAAAACAATCCTCCCCTTTTTTCGCTGTTATTACTCCAACTAAACGTCAATTACTAAATGAGTTTATGGTGAGTAATATAGTATCTTTTACAGTATTCTTTTTGCTGTATCTTCTTCCATGCGCTTCATGGAGCCAAGGGAACGATGTGGATTTAAGCTTGGAACAATCTCTCGACCTGCTTCATAAGGAAAATAAAAGCTTGAAAATAGCCGGGAAAGAAGTGGAATGGGCTCGGAATGAGCATCAAAAAGCTAAACGCTTTTTTTGGTATCCGTCGGTGAACGCCGCGGTGCTTTCGTACATATGTCGAATCCGATAGAGGTACGGCAGTCGCTGAGTAAATATACGGAACCGGCGAAGGAGTTTGTCCATAATTATATCCCGGATAATGAGTTGATCATGTCGGTATTGGATAAGATCGGGCAAGGTACTTTCTCGCTTCCGCTGATCTCCCAAAACATCACTTCTATAGACGCTACGGTGACGTGGCCTGTTTTCACGGGAGGAAAACGTATCTATGCGAACAAGATCGGAAAGACGATGGTCTCTATAGCGGAGGTGAATAGGAGCCAAGTGGATGCTAACCAACAATCCTTATTGATCGAGGCTTATTTCGGGGCTTCGTCTGGGACAAAGCGTGGTGGACGTAAAACAGAAGTGTACAATTCTTTGAAAACCCATTATGACCAAGCCCTTAAATTAGAGCAAAAAAGGATGATCAATCGGGCCGAGCGTCTGTTCGCTCAGGTGAGTATGGACGAGGCGAAACGAGAACTGGAATCGGCCCGTAAAGGATTTAGCGGTCGCCCAACAGGCGTTTAAAAAGCTTGATTAATATGGAGGAGGGAGCGACGTACGTACCACGACTCCTTTATTTATTAATGAGGCGCTTCCTCCGGCCCAATACTTCAAGGATCTGGTTCCGATGAATAATTATATAGTCAATCAATTGAAATTGCAGCAGGTTGTAGCCGATAATCAACTAAAAGATCGGCCGGTCGCTTATGTCCCGAATATCGCTTTATTCGGCAAACAGACTTTGTACGCTGACGGATTGGATAAATATTTGCTGCCTCGTACGATGGTAGGAGTTGGTTTTACGGGAATATCTTTGATGGCTTGAACCGGGAGAAACCATCCGGCAGGCAAAGATCGCTAGTCAGTCGCTTCGTTTGGGTAAGGAGAAGGCGATTACGGGATCTGGAGGTCGGTATCGATAAATTCTACAGCCAGCTACAAAATGCCTTGGACAATGTAAAAGCTTTGGATACGACGATCGAGATGAGCCGGGAACTGGTCCGGGTGCGGAAGAAATCTTTCAAGAGGGAATGGCTACTTCTACGGAGGTAGTCGATGCCGAGGTTATGCTGGCGAAGGTGAAGACCGCTTTTCTTTTGGCTTATTATCAGTATGATGTAGCCTTGATTAATCTGCTGTCTGTCTGCGGTACGCCGGAGCAGTTCCACCAGTACAAGATGGAGGAAAGACCGAGGAGCTTTTGGGGAATTGAAAATTGAGAATTGAAAATTGAAAATTTAGGGGTTATGGATAAAACTAAGAGATATTTGAGTGTGGCCTTTGTCGTGGTCTTGGCGATTGTTATCGTTGTCTCGTTGATCGGGATGATCTTGTTGAAAAAAGCCGGTGATCTTGCAAGGGCAGATCGAGGCAACGGAAATACGTATCTCCGGCAAGTTACCGGGGCGTATCGATACCTTTCTGGTAAAAGAGGGACAGAATGTACGCCAAGGCGATACCTTGGTCGTCATCAATAGTCCGGAGGCATTGGCTAAATATCAACAGGTGAACGCCATGGAGAACATAGCGAAGTATCAGCACCAGAAAGTGGATGAGGGTACACGAAAGCAAATCATCGCTTCCTTGCAACAATTGTGGAATAAATCCAAATCGGATTTACAATTGGCGAAGATTACCTATGATCGGGTCAATGCCTTGTATAAAGATAGCGTGGTAACCTCACAGCGTAAAGATGAGGTGGAGGCCATGTATAAAGCGGCTGAGGCCGCCGAACGTGCCGCTTATAGCCAATATCAAATGGCGGTAGACGGGGCGCAGATACAAGATAAGGGGAGAGCGCCCGCTCGTTGGTGACAGCAGCGCAAAGGGAAAATGGAGGTAGCTCTTTAAGGATGCTCCAGTTGACTGGCTCCGGAATCAGGGACAGATATAAAGCTATCTTCAGAGCAGGAGGTTGGTTGAGGCAGGATACTACA
>VOFK01002512.1_pt1 | contig 44864 bp, 49 predicted proteins | sample 5384121 | NCBI WGS metagenome assembly VOFK01 (sample SAMN12384730, study PRJNA508395) | human gut metagenome | isolation source: healthy gut J | host: Homo sapiens | reverse complement strand
CCAGCGGGCCCTGTACGGCGAGCTGGCAAATCTCCGGAAGTGCCAGAGCTCCTTGCCGCTGCCGGCCTCCATGCCGAAGGCGCCCGCCCACTGCTCGCAGATGCTGGGCCCCGAAGTCATGTCGATATTTGGCAGCATTGACGCAGAGCATGTAGATGCTCCTTGTCGATGCAGTAGACGAGGATGTCATCGACGATGCCGCCCCGGCCGTTTCGGCATGCAGGAATACTGCACCCTTGCCGTCGTAGAGCTTTTGCGACGTCGTTGGTGGTGATGCGCTGCAGCAGCGCGCTCGGCCTTCGGGCCCTTGACCCAGATCTCGCCCATGTGGCTCACGTCGAAGACGCCCGCCCCGTTGCGGACGGTCATGTGCTCGTCGTTGATGCCCGTGAATTCGATCGGCATATTGTACCCCGCGAACTCGGCCATCTTGGCCCCCGCGGCGATGTGATACTTGGTGAATGCGGTAGTTTTCATGGTATGGTTTGTGTTTTCAGGTTTTCGGTTATTCGCGGCGCTTCACACCCAGGCGCGGGCAGCGCTTGAACTCCTTCTCGCGGTCGAACAGATAGCGGTAGGTGGTGTGCATCTTGTGCTTGGTGGCGCAGACGTAGGTCTCGATCATGCGGTTCATCACCGGGTTGAAGTCGCCGATCCACGCCAGCTCCATCGACTTGTACTGGTTCCGGGTCATCTCGAGGAACTCGTAGTACTTGACCATGATGGCCGACTCGACGCCCCGCCCGTGGAACTCGGGCGCAATGCCGAAGATGATGCCGAAAATGCGGTCGCACGACTTGCGCACCTTCAGGTCCCACATCAGCCGCAGCTTCTGCCGCAAGCCGAATTTGCCGTTGAATTTGCCGATCAGGCGGTTCAGGTCCGGGACGGTGATGAAGAAGCCGATGGGCTCCTCGTTGAAGTAGGCGAAGAAGATGATCCGGGGATCGATGATCGGCTTCATCTCGCGGACCATCTCGAGGGCCTCTTCGCGGGTCATGGGCTTCACACCCGAGAAGAGCGCCCACGCCTTGTTGTAGATCACGCGGAAATCCTCGGCGGCCTCCTCCAGACGGTTCATGTCGATGTTCTCGACATGGTAGCTCGCATCGAGGCGTCCGGCCCGGGCAAAGATCGACTTGTTGGCCTCCGAGGCATTGACGCGCCAGATGTAGCTGTTCTGGTTGAAGTAGTTCCTGAAGCCGTAGTTCTCGAACAGCTCCTTGTAGTAGGGCGGATTGTAGGGGTTCTTGTAGAGGGGCTGGAACTCGTAGCCCTCGACCAGAAGGCCCCCACCAGTCGCGGCGCTGACCGAAGTTGATCGGGCCGTCCATCGCCTCCATACCGCGGCTTGCGAGCCACATGCGGGCGGCATCGAACATCAGGTCGGCCACCTGCTGGTCCTCGATCGACTCGAAGAATCCGCAGCCTCCGTGGGCTGCTCCTCGAGCGCCGCCTTTTTCGCGGTTGTAGAAGGCGGCGATACGGCCTCACCACCTCGCCGCTGGCGTCGCGGACCACCCAGCGGATGGCCTCGCCGTCGGCGAAAAGTTCGTTCAGGCCGGGTCGAAAACCTCGCGCAGGTCGTCATCAGCGGGCAGACCCAGTTGCGGTTGCCGCGGTAGATCCGTTTGGGAAGGTCGAGCCACTCGCGCTCGCGGCGCCGGCGTCGTGACCTCCCCAGCGTATATTTCTCCTTGTTCATCGTTTTTTCGTTTTTCCGATTTCAAAGGTAAAATTTTTTCCTTATTTTTGTTGGTAGAAAATTTAGCATCCAATGAACAAAAGCCTGAACAATACATGCCCGACGGAGAGCAAACTCCCCTACCGCTTCATGAAATACCGCATCCACAAAAATCCTGCTCGTATGTTGCAGCTACGACGGGTACATCCTGAGGAGGACGGGCACATCGAGTCGCAGATCAAACCAGAGAGTACATCGACCTCAACATGTCGAACCCGCCTCGTTTCGCGCGTGAGTTCGACCCGCGAAGCGTTGAGCTGCTCGGCCGCGACGACTCCCTACGACTTCATCCTGACGATGTACAACGTCGGGGAGCTGGACGTATTCTCGTTTGCCAAGACTGCCGCGTGAACGCCACGCCCAGAGATCCCGGTCGCGCTGCTCACCTCCTTCTCGAAGGACATCTACCGCCGTTTGAGGAAAGCAGGACGCTCGGGGCTCGACTATCTGGCTGGCACGGCAATACCGACCTGATCATGGCCATCATCAAGCTGGTCGAGGATAAAATGAAACGCCGAGGAGGACATCACCGACGGCGGCGTGCAGTAAGTCATCCTGCTCTCGTCGAGGACTCGATACGTTTCTACTCGACCTACCTGCCTCGAGCTCTACAAGCCGATCCTGCTGCAGAACACCGAATTCCTCAAGGACGCCTTGGCGAGCAACAGCAGATTCTGCGCAAGCGTGCCCGGCCGAAAATCCTGCTGGCCACCAATACGAGGAGGCCGTGGAACTGTACGAGCGTTACAAGAAAAACCTGCTGGGCGTGATCTCCGACGTAGGTTCGTGTTGCACCGCAACGACCCGCCCGAGAGCGAAAACGCGACGCGGGCATCGACCTTCCTGCCGCCGCATCAGGCCGACAACCCGCGATGCCCGTCCTGCTGCAATCGTCGCAGACCGAGTTCGAGGTACAGGCCCGCCAGCTGGAGCGGGGTTCATCGCCAAGAATTCCAAAACGCTGCTCACGCAGTTGCACGAATATATCGCCAAGGAGTTTGCCTTCGGCGAATTCCTCTTCAAAGACCCCGACACGGGCGCCGAAATCGGCCGCGCCAAGGACCTCACGCAGATGCAGCAGATGATCGCCACGATCCCCGACAAGGCGTTCGAATATCACACGTCGCAAAAACCACCTTTCGAAATGGCTCTATTCGGGGCTTTCGCTGGCGGCGGCGATCCGCCGGGGCAACAAGAGCCAGTTCGCTTCGACCCAGGAACATCGCCAGCGCATCGTCAACCCTCATCAAGGATACCGCACGCTGCTCGGCCAGGGCGTAGTGGCGCGTTTCGACCCGGAAACTTACAGCGACGCGGTGGCTTCGCACGCATCGGCGAGGGCTCGCTCGGCGGCAAGGCCCGCGGGCTGGCCTTCATGAATTCGATGATCCTCAAAGCACCGGCTCTTACGACAAGCACGCCAACGTGCGCATCATGATCCCCGCTCGGTGGTCATCGCCACGGGATTATTTTCGACGACTTCATCCGGCCTCAACGGCCTCAAATACACATCATTTCGCAGGAGTTCTCGGACGAGGAGATACTCTCCGGAATTCGTCGTTCGACGGTTCCGGCCAAGTTGCAGCAGGAGCTGAAGGCCTACATCCAGACCGTCCGCACGCCGCTGGCCGTACGTTCGTCGTCGAAGTTGGGAAGATTCGCACTACCAGCCCCCTTCGCAGGTCTATTCCACCTACATGATCCCCCTACGTGGACAACGGGGATCAGATGCTCCGACTGCTGCTCAAGGCTGTCAAGAGCGTCTACGCCTCAGTCTATTTCGCCACGTCGAGGGCTTACCTCTCCTCGTCGCAAAACCTGATCTCGGAGGAAAAAATGGCCGTCATCATACAGGAGGTATGCGGCACGGAGCAGGACGGCCTCTTCTTCCCTGACCTTCGGGCGTGGCCCGGTCGATCAACTACTACCCCATCGGCGACGAGGCCCCGGCCGACGGCGTCTGCAACATCGCCATGGGGCTGGGCAAACTGGTCGTCGACGGCGGCCGCACACTGCGTTTCTCGCCCCGCTACCCGCAGAAGGTACTCCAGACCTCGACCCCCGAACTGGCGCTGCGCGACACGCAGAACGAAGTGCTGGCGCTGAGCCTCAAGCCCGAAGAGTTCCGCACGTCGATCGACGACGCGGTGAACCTGCACAGGCTGGACATCGCACAGATCGCCGGCCTGCGCAACGCACGGTTCGTCTGCTCGGTATGGGACCGCGAGAACGAACGCATCTCGGACAGCCCGTTCGACCGGGGACGCAAAGTAATCACATTCAACAACATACTAAAATACAACACCTTCCCGCTCGCGGACATCATCGGCGATATCCTGAGGCTGGGGGCCGAGGAGATGCGCTGCCCCGTAGAGGTCGAATTCGCCGTCAATATGGACGTACAGGCCGGAGAACAACAGATATTCAACCTGCTCCAGATCCGCCCGATCATCGACAACCAGGACAACCGCCCGATCGACTGGAGCAAGTGTGGACGTTTCCGACGCGCTGGTATACGGCCAGAACGCGCTCGGGATCGGCATGATGGGCGACATCGCGGACATCATCTACATCAAAAGCAACACGTTCGACTCGCTCTCGACCGAAAAGATCGCCGAAGAACTGCTCGAATTCAACAACCGGATGCAGGATGAAAAACGCTCCTACATCCTCGTCGGCCCCGGCCGCTGGGGCTCTTCCGACCCGTTTCTGGGCGTCCCCGTGAAATGGAACCACATCTCGGAAGCGAAGGTGATCGTCGAATGCGGCATCGAGAAGTTCGAGGTCGAACCGTCGCAGGGCACGCATTTTTTCCAGAACGTCACCTCGCTGGGCGTGGGTTACCTGACGATCAACCCCTTCCGCGGCGACGGTATTTTCCGCGAAGGGGAACTCGACGGCCGCCGCGCGGTCTACGAAGGGACGTTCCTGCGGCAGGTGCGCTTCGAAAAACCCCTGTGGGTCTGCATCGACGGGCGCTCGAACAAGGGTATCGTCAAGGAAGAGGGCGATAAATAATAATTCCGCAAAAATTCGTCCCGAAGTTACAATTTATAAGAAATAATATTATATTTGTAATAAAGAAACAACCTTTTAAAACTTCAGGCAATATGGACGTAAACAAATTGATGGCGGAACTTGAGCGCAAGCACCCCGGCGAAAAGCGAATACCTGCAAGCCGTGCGCGAAGTTCTCATGACGGTAGAGGAGGCTTACAACCAGCATCCGGAATTCGAGGCCAACCGCATTGCAGAACGCATCGTGGAGCCTGACCGTATCTTCACCTTCAAGGTGGTCTGGGTCGATGACAAGGGCGATGTCCAGGTCAACCTCGGGTACCGCATCCAGTTCAACAACGCAATCGGCCCCTACAAGGGCGGCCTGCGTTTCCATCCCTCGGTGAATCCCTCGATCCTGAAATTCCTCGGTTTCGAGCAGATTTTCAAGAATGCGCTGACGACGCTGCCCATGGGTGGCGGTGCCAAAGGCGGCTCGGATTTCAACCCCAAGGGCAAATCCGACCGTGAGGTAATGCGTTTCTGCCAGGCCTTCATGGTCGAGCTGTGGCGCCATATCGGGCCCCAGACCGACGTCCCGGCGGGCGACATCGGCGTGGGTGGCCGCGAAATCGGATACCTCTACGGCATGTACCGTAAACTGGCACGCGAGAACACAGGCGTACTGACCGGCAAGGGCATGACCTACGGCGGTTCGCTGATCCGCCCCGAGGCCACGGGGTTCGGTGCCGTTTATTTCCTGCGCCAGATGCTCGAAAAAGCCGGCATGGACATCAAGGGCCAGACCATCGCCATCTCGGGCTTCGGCAACGTGGCATGGGGCGCGGCGACGAAGGCTACAGAACTGGGCGCCAAGGTGGTGACGATTTCGGGCCCCGACGGCTAAGCATCTACGATCCCACAGGCCTCGACGCCGAAAAAAGATTGCCTATATGCTTCGAACTGCGCGCGTCGAACAACGACGTGGTGGAGCCATACGCCGCGAAATTCCCGGGATCGAAGTTCTTCGCGGGCAAGAAGCCGTGGGGAGTCAAGGTCGACATCGCCATGCCGTGCGCCACGCAGAACGAGCTGACGGCGAGGATGCTCGCAAACTGCTGGCCAACGGCGTGAAGGTCGTGGCAGAAGTTTTCGAACATGGGCTGCCGTCCCGAGGCTATCGACGCATTCATCGCGGCGAAGCGATTCCCTATGGCCCGGGCGGCCGTGAACGCCGGCGGCGTCGCCACATCGGGTCTGGAAATGACGCAGAATTCGCAGAAACTCAACTGGACGGCCGAAGAGGTCGATGCCAAGCTGCACCAGATCATGTCGTCGATCCACCACGCATGCCTCGAATACGGCACCGAGAAGGACGGTTACATCAACTATATGAAGGGCGCCAATATCGCCGGCTTCATGAAGGTTGCCAAGTCGATGGTCGAACAGGGTGTCCTGTAAAAAACCGACCGTAATACACAGAGAAGCGGGCTCCCGGAAAGAGGGCCCGCTTTTTATTCGGGGACGGGATCCTGAAACCGGGGACTCCCTCCTAAAATACGGCACATGCAGCCAGTGAAAACGTCAGCATATGCAACCGCTGGCGGGAATCCTTCGCAAAAGGCGGCGCCATGTCGTAGTCGGTCGAGAAGCGGATCCCGAAATTCCGGGAGGCAAGGTAGGTGGAAGAGATGCCGGTCGCGAGCACAAAAGCCGCCACGATCACCCAATTTCTGCAAATCCGTGTTACACGATTTATAGTATCCGTACCCGCTGAGCAGTTTCGACCCGACCAGCCACCGGACGGAAAGCGGATAGGACAGGTAAAGGCCGGCAGCCGCCGAGCCGCTCTCCAGATTATCGTCCTGCGGCACGCCATTGACGGTCATCTCGAGGTTCGTCACGGCAAAACGCCCGCCCACGCCGACATAGGGCGAGGCGAACCATGCCCCCTGCGCCCCGACCGTGAGGCCCGGCCTTGAACGAAGTCCTCATCCCCGGGTACGGCAAATAGGGGCCGGGCGAAGTGGTCACACCGACCGTAAAACTGAGGAACGAAGGCCGGCGGAAGCGGTCGTACACAAGTTGGGTCTCGCCGACATGCAGCCCTTTGTCCTTGAATATCAGGTCTGCGAGGAAATAGCCGAACTCCGTGGCGAGGATACCGATACCGGCGCCGACCATCACGTCGCTCATCCAGTGGCGGTTATTGAGCTGGCGCGTAACGCCGGTGACCGTCGCCACGGTATAGGCCCCGATGCTGTACCACGGGCTGCGGTGCCCGTACTCCTTGTGGAGCATCGTCGCCGTCATGAAAACCGTGGCCGTATGCCCCGAGGGAAACGAATTGCGGGTAGAGCCGTCGGGACGCATCACACGGAACGAATATTTCAGCGAATTGACCGCTGCGGCCATCAGCCCCACCGAGAACGCATCCGAGACGAGCATGCGGCCCCCGGAGCTGCGCCCCCCTTGACGCCGAAAGCCTTCAAGCCGAGCATCACGGCAGCGGGTGCATATTGCAGGTGGTCGTCGTAATCGTGGTGGAACGACTTTACGTAGCCGTTGCGCAGTCGCCGGAAATCGGTGTCGTAAACCGACATCACAGCACCGCCCACGATCAGCGGAGCCGCAATGAAGGGTCATGCGGTAGCCCTTCGTGGAGGTGCGCCGGTCGATATAACGGGCGAAACCGCCCTCCCGGGCAGCCGGGACAAGACAAACCTTCCCAAGGCTGTCTGTGATTTGTGCCGATACGGTGACGGACGCAACCACCGCCAGCAAGCAGCAACAAAAGAATTTCTTCATATGTGGGATCGGGGTGGGTCAACGCTTGCGGCCTATGGCCCGGACGATCTCGCCGCCGACAGCGATCAGCGACGTACTGCCGATGATAACAGCCCACTCCCGCCATGCCAGCGGTTCGGTTCGGAAAACCTCGCCGCCGAATTCGACGATAAGCACCTGCCCCAGGGCGATGGCCAACAGGATCAGGGAAGAATTCACGGCACCCGCGCAGGCAGGAAAAGACCGAATGGCGTGTTTCGAAACCCTTGGCGTTGAACATATTCCAGAATTGCAGGAATACGAACGTCGAGAAGAAGACGTCAGCTGGCGCACGGTCAGCCCGCCGGTCGATCGTCCACCAGAACAGCATGCCCAGCAATACCGCGACCATGATAATGCCGCACGTGAAAAGCGTGGTGCGCGCCATGGCGCGCGTAATGATGAATTCATTGCGCGGACGGGGTTTTTCGAGCATCACCTCGATTCGGCGGCAGCGAGGCCATGGCCATCGCCGCGAAGAAGTGTCCATGATGATGTTCACCCATTGCGGATCTGCACCACCGTTAGCGGCATGTCCGTACCGAACACGGCGCCGACGAAGCAGATCAGATCGCCGCGAAGTTGATCGTGAGCTGAAACAGTACGAAACGCTGGATATTGCGGTATAGCGAGCGTCCCCACATCACGGCCGTGGCGATCGAAGCGAACGAGTCGTCGAGCAGCGTGATGTCGCTGGCATCCTTGGCCACCGACGTCCCGAACCCATCGAAAGCCCGACGTTGGCGAAATTCAGCGCCGGAGCGTCGTTCGTACCGTCGCCCGTGACGGCCACCACCTCGCCGCACTGTTGCAACAGGCGCACGAGCCGCTGTTTGTCGAGCGGCCGGGCACGCGACATGATCTTCAGTTCCTGTACGCGGCCGAGCAGCTCATCGTCGCTCATCGCCGCGAACTCCGTACCGGTCATGTGGTTGCGGTCGTTGTCGCGGGCGTCGTCCCACAAGCCGATCTGGCGGGCGATCTCGCGCGCCGTAGCGGGAGTGTCGCCCGTGACGATCTTGACGTCTATCCCGGCGTTCAAGCAGCGCCGCACGGCGTCGGGGACATCCTCGCGCACGGGGTCGGAAATCGCTGCGACGCCCGCAAATGAAGCTCGCCGCGGCGACAGCCCGCTGACAATCGTCCTCGGCCGTCTCGGCCCATGCCACGGCCAGCGTACGCATCGCCCGCCCCTGGAACCCGAGCAGCTGTTCCGCCACCTGCTCGTCTTTTCCGTCCGGCGCACACATCGCACGCACGATTTCGGGCGCACCCTTCACGCAAACGATCCGGCGGCCCGAAATACCGCTCTGGATAATCGTCGCCATATACTTGCGCTCGGTGGAGAAGGTCAGCCGGTCGACGATCTTCGCGCCGGCACGCAGGGGTTCGTAGTCCTCGCCCTGCGCGTGCAGCCATTCGAGCAGCGCCCCTTCGGTCGGATTGCCGATCACGGCACCCGAAAACATCGAGGAAGGCCGTCGAATTGGCGGCTACGATCTCGGCAAAATCGTGCATCGGCAGCGCATCGTAGCGCACCAACTCCTGCACGTGCATCCGGTTCTGAGTCAGCGTACCGGTCTTGTCGGTACAAATCACCGTCACCGCCCCCATCGTTTCGCAGGCATGCATGCGCCGCACGAGGTTATTGGTCTTGAGCATCCGCCGCATGGACATGGCCAGCGACAGCGTGATGCTCATGGGCAACCCTTCGGGAACGGCCATCACGATGATCGCCACCGAAACCATGAAGATGTGCAGCACGTGCTGCGAGATGGCGAGCCAGTCGCCTTCGAGCAACCCGTTGATGAAGATCGCCTTGCCGAGCATGACACAGAAAATAGCGACGGCAAGCGCAATGCCGGCCCGGCCGATGAGTTTCGAAAGGCGCGTCAGCTGGCGGTTGAGCGGCGTCTGCTCTTCGCTCTGGACGGTCGCCTGTTCGGTAACGCGCCCGGCTTCGGTCGCATCGCCCACGGCCGTTACGACCATCACGCCGTACCCGTCCGCCACGGTCGTGCCGCGCAGCACCGCGTTCGAGGGATAGGTCGCCTCGGGGTCGAAGTGCGCCTCGTCCACCGTTTTGTCAACTTCCAGTTCGCCCGTGAGCGTGGATTCGTTGATCCTCAGCGACACGGCCTCGACCAACTCGCCGTCGACAGGCACCGTCTCGCCGCTCTCGATGTAGACCACGTCCCCGACCACGACGTCGCGGCGCGTGATTCGTGCATCGCACCGTCGCGCATCACCTTCACGGGGATGTCGTCGTTCACCTGGTTGAGCCTCCGGAAACGCCGCTGGGCGTCCCATTCGAACCAGAATCCGACGCAGGTGGCTAAAATAATCGCACAGATAATACCGATGGACTCGGTGAAATCCTTATGCACGAAACCGATGGCGAGCGAGAGCACCGCAGCCAGCAGAAGGATGCGGATGATCGGGTCGCGGAATTTTTCCAGCAGCAGGCGCCAGACCGAATCGTCCTTCGGCGGGGTGATGACATTGTCGCCGTGCTGCCGTCTGCTCTCGGCGACCTCGTTCGGAGACAAACCCCGGGGATTGTAACGGATCATGTGTGTCAGAATTTATTATTCAGGGAGAATTGCCGCGTCGACGCATCGAGCCGTACGGCAATGAACAACAGTATTGTAAAGGCAATGAGCGACGAGCCGCCGTAGCTCATGAACGGCAGCGGGATCCCCATGACGGGCATCAGCCCGATGGTCATCCCCACGTTCACCAGCACATGGAACAGCAGGATGGCCGCCACGCAATAGCAGTAAATGCGGCCGAAAGGTTCTTGCTGCCGCTCGCCCATGCGCATCAGGCGCAGGATCAGCAGGCACAGCAGCGCCAGCACGACCATCGTCCCCACAAAGCCCCACTCTTCGCCCACGGTACAGAAGATGAAGTCGGTATGCCGCTCGGGCACGAACCCATACTTTGATCTGCGTACCCTGCAGAAAGCCCTTTCCCCAGAAAGCCGCCGGAGCCGATGGCGATCTTCGACTGGTTGACGTTGTAGTCCGTCCCCAGCGGGTCGCTGATGATGCCCAGGAAGCTCAGGATACGGTCTTGCTGGTGGGGTTTGAGGATCGAATTGAAAAATATAGTTGGTCGTAGGCAGGAAAACCACCGTGCAGAGGAACAGCCCGACCGTAATGAAGATATTGTTCAGGTTGGTGCGGTAGGCATAAACCACCACCCAGACCAGCGACAGCAGCGTCGGTCAAGAGGCAGGCGTGCAGGTCCATCACGCCGGCGCGACAAGCCCCATCGCCATGCAGAGCAGGATGCTCCCCAGTGCCAGCGCGGCAAGGTAAACGAAGCATTGGCGCCAGTGGCCGTTCATCATCGCCTGCGAAAGGGTGCAGACCAGAATGATCGACACGAGCAGCGTCATCGGCGAAAGCAGGAACGAGAAGATGAACAGCGCGGCGATCAGCAGCACCGGGATGCAGAGCCACTTGTTCAGCCCTTCGCGGTAGAGCACGAAGAGGAACGACCCGAGCACGATGCCCGAACCGGTATCGTTCTGCAGGATGATGATAAACAGCGGGACGCAGATCACCATCCCGACCTTGAACAGGTCGCCCGGCCGGTTGATCGAGAACGAATAGGCGCTCATCACGCGGGCGAGCGCCAATGCCGTAGCGATCTTCACGAACTCGACCGGCTGCATGCGGAACGACCCGAACTCGAACCACGCCTTGGCCCCGTTGACCTCGCGGCCGAACAGCAATGCACCGACCAACAGCGCAAGGCCCGCGAAATAGGCCGGGTAGGCGAACATATGGTAAAACCGATCGTCGAGCAACAGCACGACGACCGCCGTAGTCCATGCCACGCCGATCCACATCAGCTGTTTCATGTAGAAGTGCGAAAAGGAGAAGACATCGGCCGTACCCTCATCGTACGAGGCCGAAGTGATCGACACCCACCCCGCCATCACGATCAGGACATAGAGCAGGACTGTCCAGAGGTCGACACCGTAGAAGATACTGTTATGGCGGTTAGCGGTCATACGCGGGGTAATTTATGGTCATGTTCCTGACATAATCCAGCAATGCCGGGCGGCGGATCGTATCCGTCAGGTAATACTCTTCCAGCAGGCTGGCGATGGGCAGCGCCGCCGAGGCGCCGAACCCGCCGTTCTCGACATAGACCGAAATGGCGATCTTCGGATTGTCCTTCGGTGCGAACGAGAGGAAGGTCGAGTGGTCGCGCCCGCGGGGGTTCTCGGCCGTACCGGTCTTACCGCAGACATCGAGCCCTTCGAGCCGGGCCAGCATCGACGTGCCGCCGACGTTGACGCCCCGCCACATGCCCTCGACGATCGGCTCGAAATGCTTGGGAGCCGACCTTCGTATAATGGCGCTCGTAGAAACGGCGGTCGAGCGAATCCCGCCCCTCGACCTTCTTGACGATATGCGGGATGTAGTAATAACCGCGGTTGGCGACGATGGCCGCGAGGTTGGCCAGCTGCAAGGGCGTGCAGCCCAGCGCATCCTGCCCGATGGCGAGCGAAATGACCGTCAGCGAATTCCACGACCCGCGGTACTGGCGGTCGTACCAGCCCCGGTCGGGGACACATACCCGTCGCGCTCGTCGAGGAAGTCGGAACCCAGCTTGCGGCCGAAACCGAAGCTCTCGACATACTCTTTCCAGGCATCGTACCCTTCCTTGACGTTCCCGTATTTGGGATTGTCCAGGATATCGCGGAAGACATAGCAGAAATAGGCATTGCAAGAAGTCGCCACGGCAAAACGCAGGTCGAGCGGCGAAGCGTGCGAATGGCACTTCATACGCCGTCGCCCCGCCTGGTAGCCCTCGTGGCAGACATGCAGATCCGACGGCCGGAGTACCCCTTCCTGCAAACCGATCAGGCCCTGCACCAGCTTGAAGGTCGAACCCGGCGGGTATTTGGCCCTCACGGCACGGTTATACAACGGCTGGCGTTTGTTGCCCAGCATCTTCATGTAATTGTTGCCGCGCTCGCGCCCCACCAGTTCGTCGGGATCGTACGTCGGCGAGGAAACCATCATCAGGATCTCCCCCGTGGAAGGTTCGATCGCCACGGCCGCCCCGACCTTGCCGCGCATGAGTTCTTCGCCCAGCAGTTGCAGGCGGGCGTCGATGGTGCTGACGATATATTTGCCGGGCTCGGGCAGCGAATCGTAAACACCGTTCATGTAGGGAGCCCTTGATGGCCCCGTGGGTGTCGATCTCCTGATCTTCACCCCCCTTCGTTCCCTCAGCAACGGTTCGTAGGCCGACTCCACGCCGCCCATGCCCACATAATCGCCGATCTTATATTCGGGATTCCGCTTGAGGTAATCGGCATTCACCTCGCTCTCACATACCCCCAGCAGGTTACCGCCGATTTTACGCGGATAACGGCGGACGGTGCGGTAAACCGTATAGAAACCGCGGAAATTGCACTCGTCGAAACGGAGTTTTGTCCTCTTTCGAAATATAGTTGGTCACGACGCGGGGCGCACGGGGGCGCATCCGGGCATTGGCCAGCTCTTTTTCGAGTTTCCCGCGCGAAAGTCCCAGCACGTCGCACATGCGCACGGTATCGAACCCATGCTTGTCGATCTCGCTGTAAATCACCATCAGGTCGTAGCACTCGCGGCTCTGAACCAGGTATTCGCCGTTGCGGTCGAAGACCTCGCCGCGCGGCGGGTACTGCACCACATGGCGCAGCACGTTGGCCTTGGCCAGTTCATTGTATTTCGAATCGACAAGCTGGATATAGGCCAGGCGGCCGGCGATCAGCAGGAAGATGAAAAAGCACCACCCCCTGCAAGGTACGCATCCGCACGAAACCCTCGGAACTTTTCATATGCGGACGGGGGAGTTTGGCGGTGAAGATGCGGGCGATGACCCAGATGAAGGCCACCGACACGGCACCGCTTTCGCCACGGTACGCACTATCGTGCGCACGATATGCGCCCACGAAAGTGCTTCCAGCGAGAAGAATACGGCATGGTGCAGGAGCACCAGCACGATCAGGTAATTCAGGAAGACCCGGTTCCCGAGCCGTCCGGTACTGGGGATGCCTCCTCCCGGATATCGTCACGGGGGTCAGCAGCCCGAGCAGCGTCGGGCGGGCAAAGGCGATGAGCAGCGTGGCGATGGTGTTCACACCGGCAGCCCCCATGGCCAAGTCCATCGTAACACCCGTGGCCAGCCCCGACAACAGCAGCATCGACAGGCGGCGTGTCGAGCGGCAGCAGGGCGATGAAAAGCCACGTAGACAAGCGGATTGAGGTAAATGCTGATGGACAGGTTGTCGAAAAGGAAAACCTGCAAGAGCACCACAACGGCGAAGAGTGCGAGATATGGGAGCGTCCTGTGCATCTATCTGTTCTGTCGGGTATGTTGTTCTACTTTCTCACTGTTCTGCAATTCGCGCACCTCCGTGAGGTCGCGGTTCTCGACGAGGATCACGTCCGTCAGGCGCGTCATCTCGGCCGCCAGCCGCACGTGCACCCGGTATGCCGTACGGGTCTCGTTCAGAAGGGCGCTCTCGACCCAGCCGATCAACACGTCGGCCGGGAAATACTGCGAAAACCCGGTCGTCACGACCTCCTGCCCGGGCTGCGGGTCGGCATACTTGGACAACTCGTCCAGCACCACGGTGTGAGGGTCGGCGCCGTCCCAGTAGATCGAGCCGAAATAATCGGAGCCCACCAACTTGCCGCTGGCGCGGAACGAAGTGTTGAGCACCGACATCGCCACCGAATAGCGCTCCGTGCAGTCGACGACATACCCCGCCATGGCCCCGTCGGACGACAGCACGGCCATCTCTTCGGCGACCCCGTCGCGGCGGCCGCGGTTGAGCACGATCAGGTTCTGTGCCCGGTTGACCGTATTGGACGTTACCGAAGCGGTCATGATGCGGTATTTCGAAACCCCGATATCCTGCATGTAACCATCGAGCCGGGCCGCGGTCTCGGCCTCTTCGTACAGTGCCAGTTGTTCCTTCATCCGGGCGACATGCGCCAACAGCTCACGGTTCTCGCGCCCGAGCGAAAAATAGTGCCGGACACCCGCGAACAGCCCGTGGACGCCCCCGACCAGTTGGTTGGAACGTGCCAGCAAATCCGTGCCTGGGTGTAGTAGGTCGAGTGGGCGTAATAGCTGATGGCTATTGCCTCGAGCACGACGAACAGCACCACGACATAGACGCTTCGGATAAACTCTAAGAGCTTGCGCAAGGTTTCTCGTTAATTTGAGATGCGGACACTGGGCCCGCAATCCGTTTATGTGACTACACACTCCCGTCCCGGCAAAGCGGGGACAGGCCGCAACTATTTCATCAAGAATGAGAAGCGGTTGATATTCTTCAGTGCGATGCCCGTACCGCGCGCAATGGCGCGCAGCGGGTCTTCCGCGACGTGGAACGGGATGCCCGTCTTTTCGCCCAGGCGCCGGTCGAGCCCCTTGATCAGGGCGCCGCCGCCGGCCAGGTAGATACCGTTCTTCACAATGTCGGCATACAGCTCGGGGGGCATCGATTCGAGCACCTTCATCAGCGCCGCGTCGATCTTAGTGAGCGACTTCTCGAGCGCATAGGCGATCTCGCTGTAACTGAGCGAAACAGTCTGCGGCAAGGCCGTCAGCATGTTGGGCCCCGTGACCACGAAATCCTCGGGTTCCTCCTCCAGGTCGGAGACAGCGGCACCGATCGAACACTTGATGGCTTCGGCCGTGCGTTCGCCGATACGGATATTATGCTGCTGACGGACATAGCTCTGGATGTCGTTGGTAAAGACGTCGCCGGCCGTATTGATCGACTCGGAGCAGACGATGCCGCCCAGCGAGATGCAGGCGATCTCCGACGTACCGCCGCCGATGTCGATGACCATGTTGCCTTCGGGCGCCTCGACGTCGAGGCCCGCACCCAGCGCCGCGGCCATCGGTTCGTAGATCATGTAGACTTCGCGGCCTCCGGCGTGCTCGGCCGAATCGCGCACGGCACGTATCTCGACGTTGGTCGATCCCGACGGGATGCAGATCACCATCCGCAGCGAGGGGGCGAAAAGGCTGCCCGAGGTCTTGACTTTCTTGATCATGCCGCGCAGCATCAGCTCCGTGGCATTGAAATCGGCGATCACGCCGTCCTTCAGCGGCCGGATCGTCTTGATGTTCGGGTTGGTCTTTTCGTGCATCTGCCGCGCCTGGTGCCCGATGGCGACCACCTTGCCCGTGTGCACGTCGAGGGCCACGATCGACGGTTCGTCGACAACGACCTTGCCGTTATAGATTATCAGCGTGTTGGCCGTTCCGAGGTCGATGGCCAGCTCCTGTGTCAGTGAAAAAAGTCCCATAATGTCACACCCAACTATTATTTTTCCTAATCATTTTATAATCAACTCCATAAACCCCTCCCTGCCCGAACCGGCTCGAAAAGGTTACATATCCGGACAAAGGTAGCAAAAAGCGAGGGATATTTTTACATTTTTTATTATTTTTTTTGATTACATTTGTCCTGCGAAACAATCGATCCGCACATGGAATATAAAATCGGAAATGAGGCCCGCTGCGCCGTGATAGGCTATGGCAGCTGGGCAACGGCCATCGTGGGACTGCTCACGGCCAACGAAGCCCGCGTAGGCTGGTACGTCCGCAATCCCGAAGTGCTCGAAGGGCTGCTCACCGAAGGCCGCAATCCCCGGTACCTGAGCGACATGGAGTTCGACCGCGACCGCATCGCCCCCTCCGATGACCTGGACAGGATCGTCCGCGAAGCCGACATCCTCATCCTGGCCACCCCCTCGGCCTACCTCAAGACCTTCCTCGAACCGCTGACCGCTTCGCTCAAGGACAAGTTTGTCGTTTCGGCCATCAAGGGCATCGTCCCGGGCGACTACAAGACCATCGTTGAGTATATCCATGACCATTACGGTCTGTCCTACAAACAGATAGGCATATTCACGGGCCCGTCGCACGCCGAGGAGGTTTCGCGCGGAAAGCTCTCCTACCTGACGGTCGTCTGCACCGATCCCGGAAACGCACGGTCGTTAGGCGCAAAATTCGCCACGGACTACATACACCTGAGCTACTCGACCGACCTTTACGGCATCGAATATGCCGCCATCCTGAAGAACATCTACGCCCTGTCGGTCGGCATCGCCGTGGGACTGGGCTACGGAGACAACTTCCTGGCGGTGCTGATCGCCAACAGCGCGGGCGAATGCGCCGTTTCCTGGAGGAGAGTTACCCGCGGAACGCGACACGCTCGTATCGGGCTACCTGGGCGACCTGCTGGTGACCTGCTACTCGGTATACAGCCGCAACCGGCGGCTGGGGCTCCTGATCGGCCACGGATGCACGGTCAAAAGTGCCCTCAACGAGATGACGATGGTGGCGGAAGGCTACTTCGCGGCCGACTGCATCCGCTACATCAACGCCCGCCACAAAGTCGACATGCCGATCGCCGACATGGTCTACAAAGTCCTCTACGAAGGCGCTTCGGCGCGCAAGTGCATGAAAGAACTGACAACCAAATTAATCTGACGATAACATGGAAACGATTAAATTAGACATCTCCAAAACCGGCATTGCGGTCTCGGCCGAAATGCAGGCCAGCACAGGCCGCCAACGCCCTGCTCGAATCGGGCAAAGGCGCGGGCAACGACTTCCTCGGCTGGGTACACCTCCCGTCGTCGATCTCGGCGGCAGAAATCGAAGCCATCGAAAAACAAGCCGCGAAACTCCGCGAAAAAGGCCGAGGTCATCATCTGCATCGGCATCGGGGGTTCGTATCTGGGCGCCAAGGCCGTGCTCGAAGCCATGAGCGACCCGTTCAGATTCCTGCACAAGGAGCAGACGGCTCCCGTGGTGCTCTTCGCAGGCCAGAATATTTCGGAAGACTACACCTACGAACTGCTCGAAGCCGTAAAGGAGCACTCGATCGCCACCATCGTGATTTCGAAATCGGGCGACGACCGAACCGGCCATCGCCTTCCGCCTGATAAAGGCCGAGATCGAAAAGCGCTACGGCAAAAAGGAGGCTGCGGAACGGATCGTGGCGATCACCGACAAGGCGCGCGGCGCTCTGAAAACGCTTGCCACCAACGAGGGTATCCGACGTTCGTCATCCCGGACGACGGGGCGGCCGCTTCTCGGTGCTCACGCCCGTAGGCCCTGCTGCCCCTGGCCGCCGCCGGCGTCGACATCGCGGCACTGGTGCGCGGTGCGCAGGAGATGGAGCGTGCGACGGCCGACGGCACGCCTTTCGGACAGAACCCGGCGGCAGTTTATGCAGCCGTGCGCAACGAACTTTACAACGGCGGCAAGAAGGTCGAAATCCTCGGCTCCTATGAGCCCAAGCTGCAATATATCAACGAGTGGTGGAAACAGCTCTACGGCGAGAGCGAAGGCAAGCAGGGCAAGGGTATCTTCCCGGCCAGCGTCACGCTGACGGCCGACCTGCACTCGATGGGACAGTACATTCAGGACGGCGAACGCACGCTGTTCGAAACGATCATTTCGGTTGCCAAACCCGCCCACGAGGTGGTTATCGAGGCCGAGGCCGAAAACCTCGACGGCCTCAACTTCCTCGCAGGGAAACGCATTTCGGAGGTCAACCGCATGGCCGAGCTGGGCGTGCAGCTGGCACACGTCGACGGCAGGGGTGCCCAACATCCGCATCGAAATCCCCGCAATCGACGCACACGCCATCGGTTCGCTGCTCTACTTCTTCGAGAAGGCCTGCGGCATCAGCGGTTACATCCTCGGCGTAAACCCGTTCGACCAGCCCGGCGTGGAGGCGTACAAGAAAAACATGTTCGCCCTGCTGGACAAGCCGGGCTACGAGGAGGCATCGAAAGCCATCAAAGCACGGCTGTAAACAGCCCCGGATTATGGAAATGCGGAACCTCGCACGGGTGCGGGATTAAAGTAATGTAACGACTTGATTTATATGGTAGTTACATTTTTGTATAGGAGAGTAGGTAACGAGAAGGCAACGGTTTGTTTTCAGCTTCTTGCGCTCAAATACCGCATTTCAAATAACCTATCGCAAGATACGAAAAATTTTCGAGATGGGCAAATTAGGCAGGGTCAACCGGCGAGTGCAATTTTAAGAAATTAGTTTAAAGAACTTTTTTAGACGAAGAAAATTTTAATTTTCCCGATGTCTTCTGTTCATTGTATTGCACTTGTTTAATAAACTCTTCCGTTAACACAAAGAAATCTGCCCCATTCAGTATATATTGCCTGATGGTTTATTCTGATTTTCAATTGCCCCTTTTCTGTCAGGGGAAGCATATGAATCGACAAAACATACTTTTGTACCGATAGTTTTTGCAATTTTCTTATGACAAAAAGAATTCGCTGCCATGGTCGCTGTGTCGCAATGGTCGGGGACGGCATCAACGACAGTGCGGTGCTGGCGCAGGCCGATCTGGGCATTGCCATGGGGGCAGGGGAGCGACATTGCGATCGACGTGGAGAAGGTCACGATTCTTTCGTCCGACCTGACGAAGATCGCCGCGGCGGTCCGCCTTTCGGCCGCGACCGTGCGCACCGTTCGGCAGAACCTTTTCTGGGCGTTTATCTACAACCTGATCGGCGTGCCTGTCGCCGCTGGCGTGCTCTATCCGCTGACCAGGTTTCTGCTCAATTCGATGCTCGTCGGGGCCGCCATGGCCCTGAGTAGTGTGAGCGTTGTGGCCAATAGCCTGCCGCTGAGTACAAAACGGCTCGGCACGAAAGCCGTCCATAAAATAAATACAGAATTTATAACCAAAAAACAAACAGCCATGAAAAAAGAGTATCGTATCGAAGGAATGATGTGCAACCACTGCCGGATGCATGTCGAAAAGGCCCTGAACGGCATCGAAGGTCTCCGTGCCGTTGTTACTCTCGATCCTCCTGCCGCGACGGTCGAATTCACTGGGCGGGAGCCGGAGCTGGCCGAATTGCAGCGGGTGCTGGGCGAAGATTATAAGATCACGGAGCGTTGAAACCCCGGTCTCGGAGCGGCCGCTATCCATCTATAAAGGTATTGCGGCTCCTGAAAACCCCTAAAATTAGGTATTGCCGTTCCCGGCGTAATGTCGTTTCTTTGTATTACTAAAATCTGCCGAGACGCTGCGGGACGGCCCGTTGCGCCGAATGCGGAAAACGAAGAAAAAATTCAAACCGATTATGAGACATTTCGTTTATTGTGCGGCGCTTGCAGCCGCCGTATTTTTCCTTGCTGGGTGCGGCAGGAACCCGAATAAAAAGAACGCTTCGGAGACTCAAACCTCAGAAACGCAGAGTTCCGTCATGGAGGTCGATAACCTGCTCGCCGATGCTGAGAAGTTGACCGGCGGCAAGGTGACGGTCGAGGGCGTCTGCACGCATATCTGCCGCCACGGGGGCCGCAAGATTTTCCTAATGGGAACCGACGATACGCAGGTGATCCGCATTGAAGCCGGAGAGAAGATCGGCAGCTTCAAGCCCGAATGCGTGAACAACGTCGTGCGGGTGACGGGCACGCTGGTCGAAGACCGGATCGACGAGGCTTACCTTGCCGAGTGGGAGCTGCGGCTCAAGGACCAGATCGCCCGGCAGCACGGCGAGGGCGAAGCCGGATGCAGCGCCGAACATCAGGCCCGCGGCGAATCGGTTGCCAGCAGCACCGAAAAGCGTATCGCCGACTTCCGTGCCCGTATCGCCGACCGCAAAGCCAAAGAAGGCAAGGAATACCTTTCGTTCTACCATGTGGACGGCGGGAGTTATGAAGTTTTGAAATAAGAAGTTTTGCACGTCATGGGGACACGGTCGTTTATGTCCGCCGTGAGGAAATGGAGCAGGCCCGTTCACCGCGACCTCTCCTTTTTCTTTTCGGGCGTACTGCTGATTTATGCGGTTTCGGGCTTCATGCTCAACCACAAACGCGATTTCAATTCCGATTATTCGGTGCGCCGGACCGAGCTGGTCTTCGCACAGGAGATACCGCGCGCCGAGCAGGAGTGGACCCGTGCGCGGGCCGAGGAACTGCTCCTGCGCGTCGGCGAGGAGGGCAATTACCTGAAACATTACTTTCCCGAACCGGACCGGTTGAAAGTCTTTATCCGGGGCGGCAGTTCGCTGACGGTCGATCTGGCGTCGGGACACGCCGTCTACGAGTCGATCCGCAAGCGGCCCGTGCTGAGCAGTCTGAACCGGCTGCATTACAATCCGTCGCGCTGGTGGACGGTCTTTTCGGATGTCTTTTTAGCGGGATTGATCGTAATCGTGCTTTCCGGGCTGGTGATGATGCGCGGCCCGAAAGGATTGCGGGGCCGCGGAGGCGTCGAGCTGATCGCGGGGATTCTGATTCCGCTGCTGTTTATTTTCCTGACCTGATCCGGGAAACTGCGTGTGATAAAAGGGCGGACGTCGAAAACGTCCGCCCTTCTCTTGCGTATGGGTTTGTTGTCATCGTTTTGCCGTGCCGAATACCAGCAGCGGGACGAAGAGGAAGAGTCCGAACAAGACGACGCCGACGGTCTGCCAGAGCCGTCCGCCGGGCGATCTGCGGCGGATGAGCGCATAGAACGCGCCGAGCACGAGTCCTAGCCAGAGGGCCTGAAACGACACCTCCGCAATCCGGGGCTTTACGTAGCCGTCCAGCGGCGAGGTGAACGACAGTTCGAAGGGAAACAGGTATTTTGCGTACTCGGCCCATGCCTGCGGTTTCTCTTCGGGGCGGTATTCGTCCGCCAGTGAATAGTCGCGGGCGTTCACGGCGACATAGCGTTTCGATTCGGCGCCTTGATGGTGGCCGTCCAGTAGAACATGTCGCCGATGATCATCATGTTCTCCCCGTGTGGGGCCGAATTTCCCGACGGGAATCTCGTGCAGTTTGTAATCCTCCGCACCGAGCGTATAGAAACGCTTTTCGCTGTCCACCAGAAAACCGAGACTTTTGCGGTCGGCGAACTCCGTGACGAAAATCTGGCCGATTTGCAGCGAGTCCGCAACGTCGGTACGGCGCACGAACGGGCGGCCGCGGGCCTGCTTCATGTGGTAGACGCGCAGCGCGTCGTCCACCAGCAGGTAGCCGTTGTCGTACCGCTTGCGCGTCGAGGGGTTGCCGGAGACGACGCGGGCCGGGAACGAAAATCCCTTGTCCCGCAGGACTTTGGTGAATGCCGCGCTCTTCTTTTGGTCGATGGTGTTGGTCTCCATATCGACGAACTCGATTCCCTCGCCGGTGATGCGGAACACGTCCGTCGCCGGTTCTAAATCGATGCGATCGGGCATCGATTCCAGCAGTTGATAGACCGTCGGTCTGCGGCGGTTGATTTCGCCGGGCGACGTGCGGAACATGAAGTTCGTGCGCTCCACGTCGCGCGATTCGACCGCCACGCCCTCGATTTCGGACGGAAACCTCCCTTCGGCGGCGAGTTGGCGGTAATAGAACGTCGGCAGGATACTGTCGAACTGCTGCTGGGTGTAGGTGTTGCCCCTGCAGATCGCGTCCGGCGACGTTGTTTTCGCGGTCGAAATCCACCGATGCGAATCCGTGCGTCACGCAGCTGTAGAGCGTGAACGGCGACCACGAAGGCGATGCGAACACGAACGCGTAGCACCACGGCAGCAGCCATGCCAGCAGAAGCGCCGCAAGGAGGATTATTCCGGTTTTGATACTCTTTATCATAGATTTGTCGTTTTGCGGGTTAATCCTGACATCCCTGCTTGAAACGGTATACCGAAAGCAGCGGGAAGAACAGCGAACATACCAGCAGCAGCGCCAGCCACGGCAGCATGCCGTCGTAGGCCTGCGGGGTGTCGGAGAGGAAGAAGATCCGGCAGACGCCCACGGCGATCAGCAGATTCGCCAGCCGCCGTTTCCATGTGGGTTCGAGACAGATCCATGCCGTCAGCAGGTAGAGCGTCAGCCCGGCCAGATACCACGGCAGCGCCGTCAGCAGAATCCGCGCGACCAGTTCGGGCGCCAGCAGGGCGTGGAAGTACCCCCACAGCACGGCGGTTTGCACGATGAACAGCAATGCCAGCGCTCCCAGCCCGATGCCTGACATCAGCAGAATCATCTTCCACTGTGGAAAGGGCAGGTGAAGCGTCAGCTTCAGCCGTTTCTGGGCCATTTCGGGGACGAACTGAACCACTGCGAGCAATACGCCCAGCAGGGCCGGCAGGTATTGGAGAATGTCGATGAAGACAACTTCCTTTTCGAGCATCACCTCCCAGACGTGCGCCGCACCCTTGAAGGTTATCACCCGTTGGACGCGCAGCAGCGCATAGGCGGTGGCTCCGAAGAGAACAATGCGCTCAGCGGATAGAAGCAGCGCATTTTGATCCACTCTTTGTAGAATATGGCTTTGATCATAATTCGGGTTTAGTATTTTCCGGTCAGTCCGATGAAAGCGTCTTCGAGGTTCAGCGTTTCGCCGCGCAGGTCGCTGCAGACAATGCCCGCGCGCTCCAGCACGCCCTGTACCGTCGCAGGGGAGTCGAACGAATAGAGTTCGGCGCGCCCGTTCACGACGCTCGGGTGGTAGAGGCCGTCGCCGGCGGGGATCGTGACGTCGGCGCCCGGCGTGAAGGTGTATCGCCGGAACGTGCCGAGCAGTTCGCCGACGGGCATCTGTACCAGAATGCTTCCGTAATCCATGATGATACAGTCGTCCACGAGCTTTTCCATGTCCTGAATGATGTGCGAGGTAAGGAAAACGGTCTTCTCCTCGCTCTGCGCATAGTCGCGCAGGTATTCTACGAACAGGCGGCGGTAACCGGAGTCCAGTCCCATCGAGAAGTCGTCAAGCACGAGCAGATCGGCGTTCTGGGCGAGAATCAGCCCTAAGGCCACCTGCGAACGCTGTCCGCACGACATGCGCGAGATGCGCTGCCGGGGCGCCACCTTCAGCATTTCCATCAGTCCGTAATAGGCGTCGCGGTTCCAGCGGGGATAAAACCGCGCATAGAACCGTTCGATCTGCTCGATGGTCATGAAGGCGTACTGCACGTGTCCCTCGATCAGCAGGGCGATCCGGGCGCGGGTTTCGGGCCGCATCGTGCGGATATCCTCGCCGAAGATCAGACACTGTCCGGCGCGCGGTTGGAGATAGCCGCTCAGAATGTTGATGGTCGTGGTTTTTCCGGTGCCGTTTTTACCCAAAGTCCGAGGATCCGCCCGCGCGGAACCTCGAAACTCAGGTCTTTGTATATCAGCCGCTCCCCGTAACAATGGGTGAGGTTGCGGCATTCGATGACAGAATCGGTCATAAAGAATGGTCGTTCTTCCGGCTTACTTGATCAGCGACGCCTTCGTATTGGACTCGAAGTCGTTGGTCGAGTTGTTCGAGTCGATGAGTTTGCCGTCGGAACCGGTCTTGCGGATCACCGACTTGCCGAAGCGGTAGGCATCTCCGTCGGCCGTACCGCACCATGCGTAACCTGCGTCGAGCGAAGCGTCCCACGGGGCGATGTAGTATTCGTCGCGGCAGCCCGTGTTCACGGCGTCGAGCACCCATTCGTTAGGCACGCGGTAGCAGTTGCGCAGCGGCATCGTGTAGTCCGAGCCGTTCGGGGAGTGGAAGATATACTGGGCGTCTTCGAGCGGGTATTCGGCGAGGAACTGCTCTGCAGTCAGGCCGACGGGCGGCATGGCGATAGCCACGGCGTTGAAGCCGCGGTTGTGGAGCACTTGGACCGTCAATGTCGAAGCGTACCATTTGTCGAGGTTGGGCACGTCGGGGTTGTCGATATCCAGATAGTTCTCGTTCGACGAAACGTCGTACCACTCGAAATCGGCTTTCGTGGCGTCCCACGAGTTCGGGTTGCCGATGGTGTGGTTCTGGGCGTTGTTGACGACGATCAGCGACTCGCCGGCTTTGACCAGCACATCCTGTCCGTTGCCGGGAATGCAGTAGAACGCATTGCCCGCACAACACTCCTTGCGGAAGTCCTTGCCTTCGATCATCTCGCTGTTCATGCCCGAATTGAGTCCGCTCGAAAGGATCAGCATCATGCCGTCGGCATAGAGGTCTTCGTCGGAGTTGTTACGGATCTTGATGTACTGGTCGCCCAGCCACCTGTCAGGCTTTCCCGTTTCGGGAAGCGCCGTGCCTGTGAAGTAGATCTCCTCGATCACGAATTCGCCGGCTTGCAGCGTGATGTCGCTCTGTTTGATGGTTACGGTCGCCAGAACGGTGCTCTTGCCGCTCCGCGTCACGTTCACGACGGTCGAACGTTCCGTCCCCGTTTCGTTCTCATCGACGGACAGCACCAGCGCTTTGCCCGAAGATTCGGCTTTATTGATCTGAACCCACGACGCAGCATCGGCGGGAATATTCACGTCGAAATTTTCCTCGGGCACGTTTACCAGCACATTGCCGCCGAGCGCGCGCAAGATTTCGGATACGACGACGGGATTGACCGTTTCTTCGGGATCGTCGGTGCAGGATGCGAAGCCCGCTGCGAAGAGGGCCGTGGTGAGAATTAAGAAAAGCTTTTTCATAATTGGTTTTTATTATTGGTTTGACAAATATTGGTTCGATCGTTTAGAACAGGATGCCGAATGTCGCCGTCAGAACGTGTTCGGACAATCCTCCGCTGTAAAACCGGGGCGTCCACCCCGCCTCGGCGAAGCAGGCCAGATTCCGGCTCAGGCGGCGTTCGGCCCGCAGGGACACCTCGGGGGCGACGGCCCGGCCGCTCAGCCGCGCCGCCGTGTAAGTCAGGTATTCCGAAATGTTGTTCAGCACGTTGCTGAGCGAAACCTCCTCGTCGGGCGAGACGTAACAGCCGATTCCTGCCGTCGCTTTCACGCGCCACTGCGGACGGAGCCATTCTGCGCTGCCGCGTACCGCTCCGCAGAACTGCGCGAGCCGCATCCGCCGTGCCGGATAGGCGTACGTGGCCGTGGACTGCCGCCATTCCGCGCGGGGACTGAACATGTAATTCACCGTGCCGCACCGCCATTCGACGGTCGCTTCGGCGTCGGCGTGCCAGATACGGTTCTTATACATCGCCTGTTCATCGACGATGACGCTGTGTCCCGTACGGTCGGCTATCATTTCGATACTGCGGCGCAGTTCATAGCCGCCTCCGGCGCGCAGGCACCAGCGGCCGCTGCGGTAGGCTGCGGAGAGGGTCGCCTGACGGGTTTTTGAGCCGGGTTATGGGGGACCGTGTGTTGTTGGATTTGTTGAGCCGCTCCGTCGTAAGGCTTTCGAAATGCGGCACGGGCATACCAGCCTTTCGCGTGCCGCGGCATGAGCTGTGCCGCCAGCAGACAACCCTTTCCGTCATAGCCGATGTTGAAACTATCGCTGTTCAGTGAATAGCGGGTGTAATAACTGCCCAGTCCGGTCATATACAGCTCGGAAGAGCTGGCGCCGGGCGGATAGAAAAAGTCTATGTCCTGATCCTGTTTATAGAGCCGCCCCTGCAGGTCCAGCCCCAAAACGTACTGAGGGAACTGCATGCCTACGCCGAGTTTGATCGTGAAATCCGACACGACGTTGTGGGGCCGCGGATCGACCTGACGGTATTCCTGTCCGGCGCGGTAGTCGCCCCGGATCGCAAGGTCGAAGCGTCCCACCCGGTGGACATAGCCGCCGCCGAAAGCATATTCCTCGGTCGAGAGGTTTCCTCCGGCGGAATCCGCCGTGATGCAGGGATAGAGCAGCAGGTAGTCGGCCGTGGAGTTCCAGCAGACGTTGCGGCGGTTGCCGCGGACGTACCGGGCGTCTGCCCACGTTGCCGACCGCTCGCTGAACCGCCGGTAGCTTTCGGCATAAAATCCCCCGTCGAAGGCTCCGTCGCCCAGCGGCTGCAGCAGCGCCTCCTGCTCACGGCGCAGGTCGATGCGGAGCGAGATCTGCGAAAGCGACTGTTCGCTGCGGTAGAGCATCATCGCGGGCGACTCCGTATGAAATCCGGCTACGGCCCGTTCGTCCTCCGCGCTGAAAACGGAAGAACGCTCCAATACGCCGAGCGTATCGCGCTGGGCGGAAGCGGCGGCGGGCAGCAGCGCCAGTATCGACAGGAAAAGGGCCTTCATCATCGTCAGATCGATTTTAGTAACAACACGATCGATTCGCTGTCCTCTACCCAAGTCATTGCTGCTGGAATCTGATTGTAATCCGTGCAGCGCAGAATCTTCTTTTCTCCGGTCGAATAGGTCGCGTCGGCTTCGACGATGAACGTGTAAACCCCTTTGCGGAGCCGTATTGTCGCGCTGTTCTGTTCGGCGGCGGAAATGGCACCCGCTCTCCGGAGTTGATATTGTCGAAGTAGGAGATGTCCGTGCGTATTTCCAGCTTTTCGACGGGGCGGCTGTCCGGCATCACGAACCGGATGGACAGTTCGGTGAAAATCGAATCGTCTTTTTCGCGGGCCGAAAACAGCAGTGCGGAGAGAGCAGAAACAGGGTCCGTATGGTAGATTTCATCATCATCGCATTACAGTTTGAAGTTGAGTTCCATGCCGAAATAGGGGCTGGAATAGCGGCGTACCAGTGCGTTGGTCTCGTTTCTGTACGAAGGACTGTATGTGAACAGCCGGTTTACGAAAATCGCAATGTTGAGCCGGTCGCGGTAAAGCCGTTTCGAGATTTTGAGATTGACGTTCATACTGAAAGGCGTGAGACGGTAGAGATAGGCTTCTTTCGATACGTTGTCGTGGATCATATGCTGCAAAAATACCGTCGGCTGCCGACTCGGCCGTAAACGGATGTTCCTGTAACTGCAGGTCGAGGTAGCTGGTCGGCGCAGGATTGCACCATTCGGCCTTCATGCCGGAAAACCACTGGCATTGGAACGACGTGGAGAAAATCAGCCCCAGTTTGGGAATCTGGGTGTCGAGCAGGAAAATTGGTGTTGCATACTTCGTGAAACGTGTTGTCGTCCTGATCGTAAAGCCCGATGTAAGGATAGGGCGTCCCTTCTGCGAGCTGTACGGTCGTCAGGACGTACTGGGGTTCGCTGTTCTCATAGCGGGTTTTGAAATAGGCGCCCGAGACGATGAGTTTCGTGGCCAGCGCCCGGATGCGCCGCGTGGAGAGCGAGAATTCGATGCCCTGCTTGAATGTGCGGCTTCCGTTGGTCTTGACGCCGACGGTCTGGAATACCGTTTTGTCCTTGTAGGGAAGCCATTCGAGCTGCGGCGGTCCGGTGAACTCCATATCCTTGAGCGGTCCGGTGTCGTATTCGCGGTAGGTCCGGGTGAGTACGTCGGTCGAGGTGCGGAATCCCGAGGTCATATTCTCCCGGAAATAGGTTACCGACAATCCGTATCCGTTCCACTCCGCATTGCCGCGCACCTCCCATTTGAAGTTCCGCGCCGCCTTCAGGTCGTAATTGGTGGGGTCGTGCTTGAAGACTTCCACATTGATACGGCGTTTCGATTCGTCGTCCGCCGGGAAATAGTTGAGCCGCGTGTAATAGGAGTAGTCCGGTTCGGGGAAGAGCTGGTCGAGCGTAGGCGTTTTGGTGTGCCATCCCGCGCCGCCCGCGAATGTGATGCGCATCGGGTCGCCTGCCATGTCGAACGCCGGAAGCGTCACCGAGAGGTTGGCACGCGGATCGAAATGGAATTTGCCCTGCAGGGTGTAACGGCTTCCGAGATTGGCCATGGCCGTCGTACGCAGTCCGGCCATTATCTCGATCCGCCACTCGCCGGCCGTAATCGTCGTATTGTCCTCCAGAAACGCCGAGAGCCGGTGCAGCGCCGGCAGGGCGTCGTAACGCCGCGGATGGGAACTCATCAGGTCGGTAAATGGGCGCGTCACGTCGTAAAGCAGACCGCCGCCGTAATTTTTCGACATGTTCCATTCGGCTCCGATGCGGATCGTGTTGCGGCTCAGCGGGGTGTCGGCTCCCAGCAGGGCTACCGCCTTGGCGTTGGCGTAGAACGGTTTGTTGTCCACCTGCAGGGTCGCTTCATAGCGGACCGGCAGCACTTCCATATCGAAGACGCCCTCTTCGACTGCCGTGCGTATAGGGACGTTGCCGCTGTTCGCTCGGTAACGCCAGCGGTCGATCAGGTCGAATTCGGAAGAGACGGAAGCGGAAAAATCGAAGCTGCGGAAAAAATTCGCACCCTTGGATTCGGCGGTGAAATTCACCGCCGCGACGACGTTGTTGTAACTCGATTTGTAGCGTTCGAGGGGGATGCCCGCCGGGCCTTCGTCGATATCCCGGTCGCTTTTTTGGCGGTCGAAAGAGCCGGTGTAGTCGAGCGATCCGCCCAACGTGTAACGGTAGGCCGAGGTGCTTTCCCAGCGTTTCTTCATGCGCCACGATCCGGTCGCACGCTGGTAGTTCTGGCGCGTATTGCGCGGGTCGTCGTGGGAGTTGAGCCATGTCGCGCCGACGTTCATCGTCAGCAGGTCGGCCGGAGCGCCCCATTCGAATCCTTTGCCGACATAGAGCAGCTGGCTGCCCAGATCCGCTTTGAAGCGGGCTTCGAGGTTGCGGCCTCCCTCCTTGCGCTTGATCTTGATCAGTCCGCTGGTCAGATCGCCGTATTCGACCGACGGAATGCCCTGCTGAATCTCTACCGAAGCTATTTCATCGGTCGGCATCGTGCGCATGTCGACGCCTCTGTTCAATGAAATATTATTGCCGACGGTCGTTCCCGAATTGTATGTCATGCCCGCGTCGTTCGACATCGGAATTCCGTCCATGACGAACGAAACGCCGAGCGATGTAGTCTGGTAATCGCTGTTCGAGGTGCCGATCTCGCGCAGATGAATGTGGTTCGAGGAGGAAAACGAGGGGTCGGAGGCCCGTCCGCCGGGCAGCAGTTCGAGCAGGTCCCCGAAACTCGACGGCTGGATGTGGTTCATCGCGTCCCGGCCGATATGCACGCCCGAGACCGGTCCCCGCACTTGGGTCGCCGTGATTACGACCTCGCGGATCTGCGTGTCGCTTGTCCGGAGCCGGACGGTCCGCAGCATGTCGCTGCCGCTGACGGGCCGTACCTCCATCCGTTGGGAGACATATCCGATATATGAGATATCCGCATTGTAGGTATTCGCGGGCAGGGTGAAACGTGCCCGGCCCTCCTCATCGGTCGTCGTCGCGTAGGCCTTTCCCCCCCCCGACATAGGAGTCAGCGCCACCGTAGCATACGCCAGCGGATTGTGCAGGGAATCGGTAACTTCGAACGTGATCCCGGCGTCGGGCCGGCCGGACTGCCCGTACGTGTACGCAGGCAGCAGGATAAATAGCAAATATTTCAGGAGTAGCCGCATAGTTCTGTTTTCACGGGACAAAAGTATAGCGCCCCGGCATATGCGGCAATCGCCATATCTTGGTAAATTGCATTGCAATCATCACCAATTAATAATGAGTTGCGTTCGTGCGGCATCCCATCATAATGCTATCCGGCCGCGCCAAAACCCCTAAAATCCGGTATTGGCGATCCGGTGGGAATGCTGTTTCTTTGCCGTAAACCAAAAACGACGAAATTATGACTGGTATCTTTTTCGGCAGTACGATGGGCACGACCGAGGCCGTGGCTGCGGATATTGCCAAACAATTGGGCGTCGCGGACGCCGATGTACACAATGTGGCCGATACGCCGGCCGGCGAAGTGCAGAAATACGACCTGCTCGTGCTGGGTTCTTCGACGTGGGGCGCAGGCGAATTGCAGGACGACTGGTACGGCTTTTTGGATCAGCTGAAGGCGCAGGATCTGAGCGGTAAAAAGGTGGCGCTTTTCGGCTGCGGCGACAGCGGTTCCTATCCCGATACGTTCTGCGATGCCGTCGGGCTGATTTACGACGGCTTGCAGCAGAGCGGCTGCACGTTCGTCGGAGCCTATGCGCCCGAAGGGTATGACGAAACAGGTTCGCTGGTCTGCCGCGGCGGAAAGTTCGTGGGACTTGCCGTCGATGAAAGCGCGCCCGACAAGACCGACCGGCGGGTTGCCGCATGGTGCGAACAGATTAAAAACGAGTAACGATGAGCACCGAGGAGTTCAGCCGTTACGATTCGATGAAGCTGTTCCTGCACCAGATTTACGAGTTCCAGAAAGGTGTACGGAGTCTGGTGCTCTGCACGATGTGCCGCACCTGCGCTTCTCTGCTCTCCGAGCGGCTGGAAAGGCTGGGTATCGCTTACCGGATTCAGTCGGTGACCGACAGCAAGGTGAATCTTTACTTCGGCAACCGCATGTGTCTGGAGACCGTGGCGACATTCATCCACAAGCCGCTCAACGAACTCTCCGCCGAGGAGGATTTCATGCTCGGCGCGATGCTCGGCTACGACATCGCCGGGCAGTGCGAACGTTATTGCAAACGAAAGTCTCCGGGTGTTTCATCAGAACAAGCGGCGGTCAACTGACCGCCGCCTATTCCTTTCTGATCTGCGCCGTGAACGAATCCTCCCGCGCCGACACCGTCGGCCACTTCGACGTGCGGCGTGGCGACGTACGACATGCCGTCCGGAGTGAATACATGGCTTCCGACGGCGCCGCAGGTGAGTATCACGGTACGGAGTCCGTATTTTTCGAGCAGGTCGCGGCACTGCGCCTGTATGCCGAACATCCGGCTTACGACGGTCAACTCCTCGTCGTTTGTTTTCAGAATATTGCTGCGGCAGAGCGAGTCGTGGACCACCTCCGACGAATAGAAATGCTGCCGCAGGTTGATGTCGAAGATCTTATAATGTCCCGCTGCGCAAAAAACGGAACCGCGGAAAAGCCACAGTCCCGATTCTTTGCCGTTGCTCTCCGTTATTCTGTTTCGAAATCATGCGACAGCTTATGTCCGTTCTCATCGACACGCAACGATACCAGATGGAGATGCTCTCTGGAAATGTCATTATGCTTGAAAACAATATAAGGTTGATCTCCATATCCCATACCGTTCCATATACTCCTTGGCGGTTTCCGTAACTGTTCGCCTGTCAGTTTGTCTTCGGGCGAAGGATTCAGTAAAACATGGAATACCGTATTGGTCGTTCTGCGGTTGGCTTCGAGGTATGGCCGGAAACTATCCATACAAGCGTCGATATCCATTCGCCCGTGTTTATCGAACGGTTCGAGCATCTTCTGCCAGAGGAGCACCTCGGCTTCATCCTTATCCACTTTCTCCTTGTTATAATACAACGCTCCACCGGGCGAGGAACCAGATCTTATATTCGCAACCATTCCCTTAGCTTGTTTTGCGAGGTTGAGTATCTCCATACTAAAGGCTTTCAATTCCCTCATGCGCTGTTCCAATGCGGCGATCTGATGCGGGATTGCGACGTTGGAAAAGTGCGAATTGACGACCTTTACGACCTGATTATGCAGGCTAAGTACCCGGCGCCTTGTCTTATTTCCAAGATAGGTTTCCCAATACTCGCCTCCGAACCGGACGTACATCTTCCAGCGTATCCGGCTCTCCGCTAATATTGTCAGTCTAAAACGTTCCATGATGTATCTTTTGATGACAGCTTCCGCAAACGGCCATAGTCTTACGCCGTCTGGCAATCATCAGTTTTTTTCCCAATTCTCCTTGCCTTTCAGTTCTCCGAGTTTACGCACATGGTGCATAACCAGATTATCCGTAGCACCGCACAACTCACATTTCTGAGCTTTCAGCCTGTCTATAAGGCTTGTGGTGCTGACGCCGGGCATTGATTCGGGCATCTGTCAACCGACCGATCATAGGGAAGGTCTTTTTTCTTTTGAACCCTTCATTGTATAAGCGACGTTCTTTTGCTTTGCCGTTTTTACCGTATACCGACTGTAAAGACTCCGTTGCGTTTGTATTTCCGGCAAATTCGTCTTACCGTGGTTCGGTATTTCCCGGCAAAGGTTTTGTACATACTGTACTGCATGATGTAGTGAAAAGTGTTCAGTTCAGAAGCGTTGTTAGCTATCGAGTAATAGTTGTAAAACCCTCTGATCTCGGCATTGTAACTGTCAAGGATTTCAAGGTCGTCATTATTGATAAGTTCCGACCGGTGTTTGGGAATCCATTGCTCGTGCCCGTTATGATAGCTGAATTTCAGCACGCCGAGTTCCAGCAATTTTTTCTTTATTACTTCGGTCGTCACCTTTAATCTGACCTTGTTTCCATACACACGGGACAGGCTTCCCCGTTTGTTCCGTTTTTGCAGGTTCGACTTGCGGACAGTCACCTCATATCCGAGGAATTTTGCAGGCTTTTCAGTATGAGTGACGAGCGTTTTCTCGTCCGATAGTTCCAATGCCAGTCTGTCTGCAAGGAAACGCTTTTATATCGTCCTTGATCTTTACGGCATCTTCTTTACTGCCGATAATTCCAAGGAGGGAGTCGTCGGCATACCTCACATATTTAAGCCTCTTGAAGTTTCCGTCCATAGGTGCGAAGCACGGCATCGCGGATCGGGTTTTGTCTATCTCTTTAAGCCGGTTAACAAGCACTTTTCTTTCTACATCATTTGTCGCTGTTTTGAGTTCACGCATAACCAGCCTCTTTTTGGTAAGTGAGAACTTCGTATTCACGGTACGCTCTTACCCTGTTACCCCTGTCGAATCCGGCGGCATATTCTTTCATGTACTTATCCAGCTTGTCCAAGTAAATGTTCGCCAGTACCGGACTGATAATTCCGCCTTGCGGCATGCCGCTGTACGTTCCATGAAATCGCCATTGTTCCAGATAACCCGCCCTGAGGAACTTCCGGATAAGCCGTATGGATCGTTCGTCGGAGATACGTTCCTTCAAGATGTCGATCAGAATATCATGATTGACATTGTCGAAGAAACCTTTTATATCTCCTTCGATGAACCACTTCTTACCCGTAAAAAGTCTTCTGTACGGCATTCAATGCGGTGTGGCAGCTGCGATGCGGACGGAAGCCGTGCGAAGTATCTTCAAAGTGACCTTCGTAAATAGCTTCCAGTACCATTCGTACTACCTCCTGCACCAGTTTGTCGTCGAAAGAGGGTACGCCGAGAGGTCGTGTCTTTCCGTTTTTCTTCGGGATGTACTCTTCTCGATGGCTGGGAGAGTAGCTTTCGTCTTTCAACGAAAGGATCAGTTTCTCAATGCGGGGAAGGCTCATACGGTCGATGGTTTCTCCGTTGCCCGCACCTTTGTGTCATATTACCCGGCCTGGCATATATTCGTTGATAAGCCAGATAATACATTTCCTCATTGAAAAGAATACGATAAAGCCTCTCAAACCTGTATTCCGTGGTTTGACTATGCTTTGTCAGACTGTTTAATACTCTTGCGGGACTTCTCATAATGCCTCTCGCATTTTCCGTTAATCGTATTAATGAATATTAGCTGCCGCCCTTCGTCATGTGCGAGGGGTTTTTTCCCTCGCGCGACTACTACGGAGGCTCTGTTACCATACCGGATATTCATAGACCTTCGTCCAATAGTCTTACGGCATTCCGGTTTAGGTAATCCCCCGTTTACGATATAATAACTATGGCACGACAGATTGTCGGATATGACGTCCGCCTTTACTGTTTATTGTTGCGTCGTGATAAGTTCTTGCTCTCTCTACAACTACTACAATGAGTGTATCACGATATGACGAGTATAGTTACCCTAACGTCACAGTTTCGGCAGGTACCGCTCAGGCTGTCATTCAATCAATCCGGATTTTATCCTCATATCTGTCTTTCATCACCCCATTCAGTCGCAGTTCGGTAACTGACTGACTTATGGTTTACCCCGACATGCTACACTCCCTGTCCGGTTTCCCTTTCAGATAAGTCGGTTGATGATAGGTTATTTTCAAAGAACACTTACCTAATAGCTTGCCATCGCTATATTTATTATATCGCCTTGACGGGCACACAGTTATTCCCCAGCTTTTTGAAATTGGAAATAAAAGTCATTCAGCCGGGCAATAAACTGCACTTTCGAAAGGGTCGCGTTTGATAACGACGAACTCCTCTTTGAAGATGCGTTTGACGATAAAACGGCTGCGGTTATGCTCCGATCCGGCTTTGCAGAGCAGTTCGTTGAAACGGATGTTGTGCTCCTCGTTAAGCCGAAACGAGTATTTATAACTCGGCGGTCGGGGCTTCTTGTCAGTCTTGTCTGTCTGTTTTCGGTTGGTATCCATATATAGCTAAATAAAGGGGCGCGACTTGGGAGCAGCCCCGGCCTCGCAGAGCGAGCGTTTTGTCGGACAAAAACACAGCTCGCTACCCTCTGGCGAGGGTAAAGGTCCGCCGCAGCAGTAAATTTTTACCGATGGTTTCGGAAGTTCTCCGTTACGGGTCTTGTGGCCGGGTCGGTTCCCGATGCAATATTACAACGTCTGGAGATTGTCCCGTCCTGAAAAAGGTTTACAGTGATTGATAATTAAAGATAAACATTTTGGTTCAAAAAATATTGTCCTGATATAAGTTTACATATGCCTTCCGGAACAACCGTCTTTCGGCCCCAATGATGTTTGAGTTTCCCGGTTCTAAGTTCCGCTTCCAAGGGCGTAAGCCAATCGCAGCTGGCATGAGGTCTGAGTGAATTGTAAAGGATAACGATCTGGTCGATGCGTTCTTTTGCTGCCTGAAAACTTTCAAAACATTCCTCGTCGATCCATTCGCTCTTCAGAATACCGTTCACCCGTTCGGCAACGGCATTCTCATACGGATCGCCCTTTTCAGTCATGCTGATGCGAATCCCATTATCGGTCAGCAATTTCACATATTCTTTCGAACAATATTGGCATCCTCTGTCCGAATGATGGATTAACCCTTGCCGTTTTTGCTGCGGAGTCTGGTCTATGGCCATCCTCAGTGCACGGAGCGCTCCGTCCCGTTCCAATGTCGTATTCAGATCATAGCCTACGCTCCGTTTGGAATAGGCATCCGTTATCAAAGCCAGATATGCAAATCCTCCTTTCAAAGAAATGTACGTAATATCTCCCGACCCATAAACGATGCGGCCGCTCGAGGTCGAAACCCCGGATCAGATTCGGATATTTACGCATCCAGTGCCGCGAGCAGGTCGTAACGCTGTATTTCTTCCGACGTTTGACCAGAAGATTGTTTTCCGAAAGCAGCGTAAATAACCGATCCCGACTGACCGGAAATCCGTCTTGTTGCAGCAAATGCCACAGTTTACGACCGCCGAGCCTGGGCATCAGTTTCCGGTAGTAACCCACCCGCTCCAAAAGAAGGGTGTCGGACAAGGATCCTTCCCTATTACGCCGTAAATGTTTATAATAGGCCTGACGGGTATAGCCGAACAACCCGCACAGAAACGACAGGCTCATTGCTGTGTGTCTTTCTTTGAGACGCTGGACTGTCCGGCTGCGGATTTTTTTAGCAGGTCGATACCGTATTCTTCCTGGAGGATATCTCCCATGATCTCATAACCTTCCAGACGTAATAAAAGCCTCTTCCAAGCGCCGCCGAAGGGCTTTGTTCTCGGATAACAGTTCACTGGCTTCTTCACTCGTAACGCGGGACATGATCGGATAAGGATTAGGGGTATTCACAAAGCTACAACTATTTTTCGCTTTCCAGCGCTGACCCATCTTATGAATCGTAGACATGGGAATACCATGTTCTTCGGAGAGTTGGCGAGCCGTCTTGACTCCGCTCAAATACTCCTGTAAAATCAGATGACGCAACTGACGCGGTAAATAATGACGCGATAAGTCTGAATTCGTTTTTTGCTGCATAAGATTTACTCTTTTTTGTAAACCTTTTTCAGGACGGGACAGGGCAAAAAAAAGCCATCGGTGCGGACTGGAGCGGTCTGGAGCGGACATCGGAACCGAAGCATTTCACCCGGTTGTATCTTGCAGCATGAAAGGTCGGTTTTCTTATTCCGTTCATTATCCCGATATAAACCGCATGAAACGGAAAACGATATTTTGAATGGTTTAAAACATAAAACCAAACACACGAGCTTTATGACCGTATAGCTAACAATCAATCTCAAAAACATTGTACCATGGATTCATTGAAAGAAACAGACAAACCTGCACCCAATCCTTCCGAAGAACATCCCCGTATCGAAGTCGATGAGGAGTTGATGCGTCAGATGATCGCCGGACAAGCTCCCTTTGGACTCGAAAGTCGTCCGTAGGATTCCCGAGCCGGAAGAGGAAAATACGGACGCTCCCGAGGGAAACACATCGGCACCGGCAACTGCTGAAAAAACAAATGTCGACACCCAAACGACTACTGTAAAGGAGCCTGCTGGATTCCGACGGAAAAAGATCATACTGCCGGATTTCGAACGCACGTTCTTCGCTCCGGTGGATTGCCGTAACCGCTCGGCGATTTATGTCAGTGCGCAAACCAAGCGCAAAGTGTCGGCAATCCTCCACCTGCTGGGAACGATACGACAAGGCTTACGGCATTGGCCGACAATATGCTGCGGTTCGTCATGGACATTTACAGCGACGAGTTGAATTATCTCCACGAGAAGAAGAATAACAGACGGCCGTTTTGAAAAAGCGGGGTATTTCGACGGCAGATAGCAGGACGGAAGGGGCCGTCGAACGGGCAGGCCGCTCGCGGCTGAACATCAGAACCGGATCGTCAGGAGCCGCAGAATATCGCCTTTTCCGACGGTAGCGTTCAGCAAAATGCCGGAGATGGAAATATGCAAGGCTCGCCCCTCGGGCGATTCGCATGGCCTTGCGTATTTCCATCTCTGGCGTTTAATTCCCTGCCGGTGGGAAAACTTACATCGAAAATTACCCTGCTATTGACGAAGTAAGATCGGGAATCGAATTAGCTGTAAGATAGGAGGCCATTACCGTGCGACCTTGAAGACGCTGCTGAGTTTCTCGCTCAATGCCGCCATATCCTGTCCGATTTTATCATTGGTAATCTTAGCATAGATTTGGGTCGTGGTGATGCGCTTATGCCCCAGCATCTTGCTGACGGTCTCCAGAGGTACGCCCTGCGTAAGCGTGACCGTTGTGGCAAAGGTATGCCGCGCCATGTGGATCGTGGGGTTGAACGACAGACCAGCGTGTCTGGCAACATGACGCAAGGACATGTTCAGCGTATTATAAGTGCCTTTAAGCGGAAAGACCCGGTTGCTTGTGCGATATGTATCCTTATAACGCTCGTAGAGCATTTCGGCAACGGAAGAAGTTTGACCCGGAACTGCGTACCTGTTTTCTGGCGCCTGTCGATAATCCAGCGCTCTCCGTTATCGTCCGTATGGATGTCCGTATGGGTAAGTTTTACCACGTCTGCGTGGCTCAGCCCCGTGAAAGCACAAAAGACGAAGGCGTCACGGTTAATACCCGTCCGGTAATTGGGGAGCCTGACATCTATCACGGCTTGTAATTCCGAAGCGGATAGATAACGCCGTTCAGCGTATTCTGCTTTGACATAGAACCCGGCGAAAAAGGATCGACGGCAATCCAGCCGTTCTTATACGCCGTATAGGTCATCAGCTTCAATTTTTTGAGCGTAGAATGGATCGTCCCGGAACGCATCCCTTGTACTGAGGAGAGGTAGGCCACGAACTTTTCGATAAACTCCCGCTTCAACTCTTTGAACGAAATGTCCTTGACGCGGTATTCGTATTCGAGGAAAGAGGCAAGACGCCGGCGGCGTTTGCAGTAGTCCTCATAACTGGAATAAGCGCGGTCTTTGCCCACGCGTTTGAGGAACCCTGCAAGATATTCGTCGAAGGTCTGCAACAGCAGGCGGCAGTCGTCACCCATACCGAGGAAAGCGTTGCGGACCTTTTCGGCCGTAACGTATGAATCACGGTCGCAGAGACGTTGGTACTGCTTGCCGATATTGGTTTTGATATTTTCCAACTTTTCATTGAGACGCTGGGCTTCAAGACTTCTGCCGGAGGCTTTGTTGGCTTTGGCATCCCAAAGGCTGGAACGAACGGAGAGTTTGCTGCTGAACTGCGAACATCGTACCGTTGATCGTGATACGGCCCATAACGGGAACCTGACCGTGTTTTTCCGACTGCCTTTTTACATAGAAAAGGACTTTGAAAGTGCTGCGTTGCATAATAACTTGAACTTTGTGGATGGGTTAAACGTTAAGTCAAGTTATTTGTTATGCGGAAATCCGATGCAACAAACTGAAAACAAACGCTCATCGTAAACAAGCATTGGTAACGATAAGTAACAAATCACCGTCAACCGTCTGATTCGGGTAATTTATTGTTCAGAATGGGGAATTAAATAATTTGCAAACAAGATGATACTCTTTCATCTCGTTTACTCAATAAATATCGAACCTTTGCGGGTCCGCCCCGGAAGTGCAGCCACCTTCGCGGTAGAAACCCGGTCAACAGTCGATTGACCGAGTTTTGCGCACTCGAGCGGGAATCGAACCCGCACGACCATTGCTGGTCACAGGAGTTTAAGTCCGGCGTGTCTACCTATTCCAACATCCGTGCCACTTTGCCTTTCGGCGAAAGGCGTCGGCAAAAAGTACGAAAATTTTTACGATTCGCCAAAAATCTATATAATTTATAATCGCCCCCGTCTGGTCGGGGCCGAACCAGCGGATTTCCGCGTCGCGGCGGAACCAGGTAAGCTGCCGTTTGGCATATCGGCGCGAATTGCGCTTGATAAGTTCCACGGCCCGGTCATAGGAGATGCGTCCGTCGAAATAGTCGAAGAAACTCCCGGTAGCCGACCGTCTGCAGGGCATTCAGACCGCGGTAGGGATACACCGCACGCGCCTCGGCTTCGAGGCCGTCGGCAAGCATCTGCCCGACACGGTGGTCGATGCGTCCGTACAACTCCTCGCGCGGCATGTCAATGCCGACCTTCACGATGTCGAAATCGCGCTTGCGACGCCGCCCAGTCCGCAGGCGGGGTAGGGCAGTCCGGTTTGCAGGCAGACCTCCAGTGCCCGAACGACGCGCGCCGGGTTGCTGCGGTCGACCACCGCATAATAATCCGGATCGAGCGTCCGCAACGCCCGGCGAGGGCTTCGAGCCCTCCGTGCGGAGTCGCGCCGCCAATTCGCGGCGCAGGTTTTCATCGGCCTGCGGCAGGTCGTCCATGCCTTCGCACAACGCCTTGACATAAAGCCCCCGAGCCCCCGACGGCAACGACGCAGTCATGCCCGTCGAACACAGTTCGAGGCAGGCGAGGGCCTGCGTTTCGTACTTTCGCCGCAACTCAGGTTATCCGCGAGGTCGTGCGATGCTATAAAATGGTGTTCGACGGCTTGCAATGGTCTGCCGTAAGGCTGAGCCGATTACCGATCGGCAAGCCGCGGTACATCTGGCGGGGAGTCGGTGGAAAGGATGGGTGCACCGTAGTGCAGGGGCGATGCGGATGCTCAGATCCGTCTTGCCCGAACCGGTCGGGCCGACAATGACGACGAGCCGCTTAGTACTCGTCGTCATAATTGCGTCGCCCTCGAAATCGTTGAATTCCCCCATCACCTCGTCGAAAATCGAGCCTTCGCCCGCGGTGGCCGTCTTCGACGGGTCGTACTGGTCGGGGGCATCGGCCTGGGCGTATATCTCGCGCGGATAGGAGCCGTCTTTGGGCATTTCGTACGTCCCGGTCAGTTCGAGGAAGTAGGCCCGGTCGCCGAACATGTCGAAGAGATAGATCAGACGGTCGCGGCGGTTGTGGATGACCTGGCCGAGCGTTACGCTCTCCATCGCCGCGGGAGCCCCTTCCGAACCGTCGTCCATATCCATGAGGGTGAACTCGCGCAGTTTTTCCCAGCGCTCGTCCGCCGTGAAGAACGACGCCATGCACTCCTCGTATTCGAGCGAACGGAGGATGAAATTATGGAAATCGAGCAACGTCATGTCGTACGGCACTTCGTAATCGCGCACGAAGTTGTTACTGTTTTCCATCATCGTTTTGGTAACATCTGAATCGGGAAAAACCATCGACATTATGTGTTTAGAATATAAATATAATATTTTTGTCAATTCAGCGCCGCGAGAAACGCAATTACATCCGGTCGTCGGACAATCGGTCAGCGCCGGGAACTGCGCGGCCGAATCGCGTGCGGCGGCCGTGGGAACGCAGACCCGGAAACACGCATTGCAGTTTCGGTGTCGAGGTTGCGCGAGCCACGCCAGACTTCGCCGTTTGTAGCGCGAGCAGGCGATGCGGCCAGCAAGTGGCGTGGGAAAGCCTGCTCTTCGACGGCGACGGCGCTCCCCAGATCCCGCAGTGACGGCCCGCTCAGTCGTCGCAGGCTTCGGTTATGGTACGCGTTCACCGCAGGCATCCGCAGCCGCAGGTCGTACCCTCCGGAACGAAAAGCAACTGGAAGCCCCGGAATAGGCACCAGATATCGTCGGCAAGGCCTCCTCCCAACTGCGCTGGTCTCGCGGCCCGACAGGCGACCGACTGGCGGCCGCCGCGCAGGGTGATTCCAAGTGCGCGTCCGGAAATAGCGGTTGGCGTTGTCGCCGCCCGGCGATCACCGCACGACCGGCGACGAGCCGTCGCAAACTCCGACTGGAACTTCGGGATCGCCTCCCGCAGCATCCCGGACGACGTATTCCGTCAGCACCCGGTCCTTTGGCCGAAGGCTTCAATTAGACAGATGGCTTCGGTGGCCAAGACGCACAACAAGTCGAAGAATAGACCAGCGGAATACATTCCCGGCCAAGACGACCAGCACAGCGGCACGGCGACCGAACGGGTAGGCGAGCTAGCGTTTCGAGCCGGCTCGTGGCGAAGCATGCCGTCGGCGATTGCGGCCACGGCGCGGGGACATCCGGCAGGCGTGAACCAAAGCCGTTGGCTCGGCAGGCAATGCCCGCGACCTCTGCGTAGGGGCGTCAAAGCCGCCGAAGTCGGCCAGCCTGCGCCCAAGGCTGCCGAAAAGAGTTCGATTGTGTCATGGGGGACAAAGATAAGGAAAGCCGACCTGGCAAAAAAGAAAACTGTTTGCATTTTTGCCTGAGGCGCATCCCTATTTTCCGAAGATCGTGAAAAACCGCATAAAATATCCAAAGCTGTACATATTTATATTGAGCAAATAATGATCATGGAAAGAACTATTCAGAGTAGGCACCCGCCACCGCCGCAGCTACTACGCCTTAGCTCCGGAATCGCCCATCGACGACACGGATCGAGGAAATCGCGTTTTGCCATAAAACACGTACCCTCGGCCTTCAATTCGCAATCGACACGTGCCGTATTGCTGCTTCACGAGCATCACGACGAATTATGGAAAAATCGTAAAGCGCACCCTGCGGGCAATCGTCCCCGAAGGGGCATTCGCACGCACCGAGGAGAAGATCGAGCACAAGCTGCAGCCGGGTACGGCACCGTACTTTTCTTCGAAGACACGGATGTCGTCCGCGGCCTGCAACAGCAGTTTCCGGCCTATGCGGGGAATTTCCCGGTATGGTCGGAGCAGACATCGGCCATGCACCAGCTGGCAGTCTGGACGATGCTGGAAGACGCAGGGTTGGGGGCATCGCTCCAACATTACAACCCGCTCATCGATGACGAGGTGCGCAAGCGCTGGAGCCTGCCCGGGGAGTGGAAACTCGTCGCGCAAATGCCGTTCGGGACACCCGCAGGCGAACCGGGCGAAAAGACGTTCAAACCGCTGGACGAACGCATCAGGGTGTTCAGATAAAGGGGGCGGAGCCCGGCTTCAGGACAAAAATTCCGCAGAATAGCCCTGAAAAATTTGGAGATTCGGATTTTTTATATACCTTTGCACTCGCAATTGAGAAACATGCCATGCGGAAATAGCTCAGTTGGTAGAGCACAAACTTTGCCAAGGTTGAGGTCGTGGGTCCGAGATCCCGTTTTCCGTTTCGTAAATGGTTGATAATCAGTCGATTAACAACTATTTTTCTTTTTTCGAAAAATGTGGAAGACGGCAGAATGTGTTTTAAGAAGCAAAATTATGGATAATAAAGCGGGCATCAGAAAGTTGGCAAACTGCTCCGGATGCTCCGGCAGTTATTATTTTTGCAATCACATTATTTCTTTTGTCCTTTGATAGGTCATTCCCGCAAAAAAATCTTCCAAAGAAATATCAAAATTCAAAAAGAATTTAGAACTTAGATCCTAATGAGGGGAATTTTTGTTCACTTTCATAATCCCATATCTTCAAGTGAGTATTATTGATAAATACTTGTAGCTTTTGGTCATCATGTTGTTCCCGAATTTCACGCATCTTCGTTGAGCTTAATCAAATCTCATTAATATGGATTTGTTTGTTTCAGTTCGCCGAATTTTTTTACAAAAAAAATCACCATTTCAATCTTTTCATTACCCCCCATAAAGGGGAAATTGTTTTTGTTTATATTTGTAGAGACCAAACTTTAATGTATGCAGAAATTATGCTAACTTGCATTGTATAATTGGCAATGACGACATAATGATATAGAGAGCAGCAAACTCTCATGCCTTACTGAAAAAAATTATTAGGAACTTTTCTTTGAGAATGAGTGTATAAATGTTGCCAGCTCTTGTTTTGTTCCGTCCGTATGGCGGACTTGCAAGGGCGCGGTAATACTTTCATTCGGGGTCTCCTAATACCTTCAGTAAGGAATGTTACCGCGTCCCTTGCTTTTTTATGCTTTGTGGGCGCATTCACAAATTAACGAAAAACTTCAAAGAAAATGTCCCGCCGCATCCCCGAAGCGCCCAAAATCCCCATTATATTTACTGCTCTGGCATTGTTATGGCCGGACGTTCCTGCCGCAAGGTTCTGCGCGCAGGACGTCCTCGTTTTTGGGCCGGGGAGGGGGGTCGCCTCACGCCGCACGATCCGGCGGTGGCGTTGCGTTTCGAGCGACACATACAATCCCGTATTCCGGGATGCAGCGGTGGCATTGCGCTGGAAGCGGTCCTCGAAATTCGGCAGCTGGGGCGGTCTCCCCGCATTGAATTCTTCCTAAAGGCAGTGGTTGCGTCACTTGTTCATATTGGTCGGAACCGCCCCTTTTCAAACCCAAAACCACGCGATGAACGAAGAGACCCTTATTGGAGAAGACCCCTTGCGGGCCAACAAATCATTATTACATGTAACGCAGGGCATCTGCAATGGGCGCTGAGCAAACTGCGGGTCGGCGGCAAGAACATCATCATCCGGGCGATCATGGTGCGACATAGCTCGGACCGCGGCGTCGAGACCGAAGCGTCGGCCGACGATTGCGGCGTTTCGACGCCCATGGGCCGACCGGCGGGAGGCGAACGAGACGTCGTTCACCCCGCGTCACGCAGGCTGAGAAAACGCTCTGGAAACGCCGGGGAGCATGGAAACCGGGGCGTTCGCGGTTCCGCAGCAGCGGATCACGGTGCGGGAGCGATGATGGCACGGTGCCGGTCGGCTCCGCTCATCTACCTGACACCGCTGAGCGCCAAACTGTTGGCGAGATGGCGTTTTCCCGACGGTGCACGGACGGAATTGTCCGGCTACAACGACGAGCGGGACGATGGTGGCGGCCCTGACGGACGTGATGACGGGTACTGGAGCGCCTGACCCCCTGCGGGACGGGGAGTGAGGGAGACCCGGAAGCCCGGCAAATTGAGCGGGGACGGCAGGGTAGAGTGCGGAGCAGGCGACGGGGAAACGTCAACAAAATGCAGGGTGGTGGATGCAGAGCAGGGACGCAGAGCAGGGACGCAGAGCAGGGGACGTAGCGGGCGGTTGAAACAGGCGCTGGGGCCGCGATGCAAACGAGACGGACGACGGAAGCGGGCAGCAAAGCGGGCGGCGAAAGCGGGCGGCGAAGCGGCGAAATACGGCAGAAGAGATGAAAAGTGTTCATGACCGATTTGAACCGCACTTTCGTATATATATTTGCATCCCAAAAGCCACCACCCTTAAACAACAGCAAAACAACAACCACCCATGTTTGAAACAAAAGTCTCTGCGGGCGGCATTTGCAGACAATGAAACCCCACTCACAACATTACTGATTATTTGGTGCGGCGAAGCGGCGCTGGATGGTCGTCTGGTTTCACGTAAGTTCAGCCTTGCGGATAAGTCGAGGATCAGAGAATCAAACTTCACGGCTATCTGGCTTAAGTCGATTTCTTTCATCTTGTCGGTTCGTGATCGGCCACGCCTTAATCGGTGAAACGAATGACGGCAAGTGGAGTTTTGTCACAGCGACGGTCTACTCCGCTGTCTCTGCATTCCGCTGATGGTGGCAATCGGCGCGGTGATCGGAGCCGTCATGTCTCTACTTCAGGCTGCTCCCGTATGGGACGTCTCTCGAAAGTCTTCGCGACGATGCTGCTGGCAGCGACCCTGATGAACGCTCGTGAGTGAGCCCGGCCACGCCCGGCATGGAGATCCGGGGGCGTGACCGAAATGTTCCCCGCTGAACGGTCCGGGAGCCTGGTCGCTGTTTTACGAGCATATCGGCAACATCCATGCGCTGTTCATCCGGGCAGGCTGCCGGACCAAGGAGCAATACGTAACTGAACGAAGTAATACCG
>VOFK01001403.1_pt1 | contig 44876 bp, 45 predicted proteins | sample 5384121 | NCBI WGS metagenome assembly VOFK01 (sample SAMN12384730, study PRJNA508395) | human gut metagenome | isolation source: healthy gut J | host: Homo sapiens | reverse complement strand
CAATATCAACATGAAAACATCAAGGCACTGAAAGAATTATGAACAGCTATCCAAACGTATATTTCATTGAAGAAACACGTGAAGAACATTATCCGCTAAAGGAACTGAACATAAAATACATTGTGTGTGAAAGTATTATGGAAAAAGCGAAAATAAACTTCAAATCCGAGTAGAAGCAGTGGTAAATGTTCCACGTGTAAAATATTAAGACAAAATGCAGAAGAATTGGAACGTATATTAAACCATTTATTGAACAATGCGGCAGAATATACGAAAAAGTGGTAAGATTTCACTGGAATTCAAAACGAAGCGCCCATACATCAATTCATACTAACGATACGGGGAGCAGGGAATTTCGGTTGAAGCATTGGCTTCGTTCAAAGCCGTTTGCGAAATAACGATTTAACTAACGCAAGGAAACGGACAGAGGGTTTTACTTCTTTTAACCTTATCGCTTTATAAATTAAATGGTACACTTGACTTTGGACACCTGATTATAAAGGGAACTTTCGGTTTATCTTTGGAACTTCATGTATAATAGTGTACATTCTCACATATTAACACGGATTGTTGTTTTGACCGATCAATAGAATTTGATGTAATCCATGTTAATATGTGATGATTCCGCCACTCTCACGCTGTGAAGGTTATGAAATAATTAATGAGAGAAAAGAGAGCAACATCCAAATCCTGAGGATTTGAGTACCCATAATCAGAATCCGGGAAGAACAGCCAACAAATAGAGTACCTCTGCTTTGACCGAAAACGTTCGTATGGAGTCAGTCTTTATTGGCTGAGAAAATAAAGTTCTATGGGTAGTCCTTGCGGCGTAGGTTGCAGCAGTGACGCACCATCAAAATCAATTCTGTATTCCGCCGGGATTATGACGCAAATAATATTCCATATAGTGACGAAATACACAAAAGGAAGCAGTACATACAATATAACGGTGGAATGAGATGACACATGGTATCCAGCTACGACATCATTGAATAGATAAAAGTCATCTAAGTAGCCTGAGTCTCTGCCGATCAGTTTCTTTATAGGCAAAGCTACTGTTTTCTGCACATAATCTGCCACATACAAAGCAGCCCAGTCCGATCGCTATATATAATGACCACGCCTTGGGTTATGCCAGGCTTTCCTTATGCACACCCATCTGTTGCAATAAGTTGGTAAGATCGTTGTTTTTGTATCCATACTCATGTGTTTTGTCGCAAAGATACACAAATTCACCAGAGTAACGCAAATCCATACAGTTTTTAAATCGAGTTGTCCGTATAAATCTGACCAATCTGTGGTGAAACCAAACAATTATTTTTCTTAGTCAGCCATTTTTCCCTGAATATTCTGCATCACTTCATACCAGTTAGGAATATAAATGGTAGCAAAAATCGTATTCACTGCCATGACCGAACTACCACTGCCGCACCGCAGTGCCACACGGCTACCGCACTGCAGCCTGTGGCAACACAACAACGGCATCACACTCCAAAGTACAACGAAGGTAAATGGTGCTCATCAGGATAGAATGCAAAAGCGCATGCCCTGCTCGTATGCCGCCTCACGATAGATTAAGTCGGCTTATTACGGTAATCACGGGCAAATTCACACAATCAAAATACCATTCTTCGCCAACAAAGCAATCAGCATAATACCGATCTGCGTATAGATACTGACCGGAACTCCCATCACCCAGCAACCGAGCATCGCACCCAGAATAGCTACGGGCAAGCCCATCACAGCAGCGACCGGACTTGTCCAGCTTTCATACTGTGCCGCCAACACCAGATATGCCACCAGCAACGCCATAATCAGAATAATGGTAGTGGTATTACCGGAATGAGTTTCCTGATAAGCAACTGAAGTCCATTCATAACCAAACTCATTGCCCAATTGATTTTTTTATCAAGCTCCCCACAGCCTCTATCGCCTGTCGAACTGCTTCCGGCAGCCGGAGTGATAGTGATGGAAGCGGCCGAATACATATTATACCGGTTTATCTGGTCCATACCCAGCTTCTGCTCTATCTGCGTAAAACTGCTGAAGGGAACCATCTCTCCCTTTGAATTGGCCACACTCAGTTTCAGCACATCATCTATCACCTTCTGTGCCTGCTCACCGGCTTCCAGTTTCACTTGATAAATACGGCCAAATTCCACAAAGTCGTTGACATAAGCCTGTCCCATGTAATACCCCAATGTAGAGAACACCTGGTTCAACTGTAAGCCCATCAACTGAACTTTGTCACGGTCTATATTCAGAAAAATACTGAGGACATCTGCCTGATACATACTACTCATGGAAGCAATGGCCGGTTCAGTGTGATAATTGACCAGCAAAGCCTCAACCGCCTTTTGCAGTTCCTCGGCACCCAAAGACTTACGGTCTTCCAGTTCAAGCTGCAAGCCGCCTGTATTACCCATACCCGGAATAGCCGGAGGAATAATACCAAAAACCTGAGCCTCCTGAATCATGGCATAAGCCTGTCCGTTAAAACGATTGACCACTGCCTGGGCCGTATGCTCCTTGCCCGCACGTTCCTTCCAATTTTTCAGCACCACAAAATAAGTAGCCGCGTTAGGCAACTGCCCTCCTCCCATGATACTGAACCCGTTTACGCCCAAATAAGTCTTCACTTCGGGATACTCTGCCAAAATAGCATCAATCTGTTTACCCACCCTCTGCGTACGTTCCAAAGAAGAAGCAGCCCGGAAGCTGAATGGCAATCATAAAGTATCCGTCATCTTCTTCGGGTATAAGGTACTCGGCCATTTCACAAACATCAGAATGGCAATGATTGATATAACCACATAAAAGCCGATGGCGTGACCGGCCGTGCCAGCAACCATTTCACCGAAGCGTCATAAACCCGCTGCATCCAGTCATTCATACTGTCAAACCACCGGAACAAGCGTGCTTTATGAGCCGGAGTGGGACGTAACAACAAGGCACAGACTGCCGGCGTCAATGTCAGTGAATTGAAACCGCTTATCACCGTAGAAGCCGCGATGGTCAAAGCAAAAACTGCTTATAAAGCTGCCCGGAAATACCGCTAATCAGCGTAGTAGGAATAAATACGGCAAGCAGTACCAGCACCACTCCGACAATAGGCCCGGTAATCTCCCCCATCGCCTGCTCGGTAGCGGCACGAGCATCCAGTTTCCCTTCGTCCAGAATACGGGTAGCATTCTCGGTCACCACAATGGCATCATCCACCACAATGGCAATAGCCAGGATCAACCCGAACAGAGTCAGCGTATTGATAGAGAAGCCCAAGGCAGCCATTACTGCCAATGTTCCGATAAGGGATACAGGGATAGTGAGGCATGGGATAAGAACCGCCCGCCAGCTTTGCAGGAAGAAAAAGATAACCAGCACCACCAGGATAATCGCTTCCACGAAAGTCTTCATCACTTCGTCAATGGAGTCATGCACCACATCTGTGGTATCCAACGTCACATTGTACTTCACCCCGGCCGGAAATGTCTCGGCCAGTTCCGCCATGCGCGCACGAACTCCCTTGGATACATCCAGCGAATTACTTCCCGGCAGCTGATAGACGGCGATAGCAGCCGTAGGTTGTCCTTTCAACCTGGAAACAACTCCGTACTCGGCACTACCCAGCTCGATTCTGCCAACGTCCCTCAGACGGAGCACTTTCCCCTGGTCTTCCACTCTCAATATGATGTCGCCGAACTCCTCGGGAGTAGAGAGACGTCCCTTTACATTCAGCGTATATTGAAAATCATTATCGGCCGAGTTGCCGATGGGCTGTCCCACATAACCGGCAGACACTTCCATATTCTGACTTTGAATGGCAGAGTAAACCTGCTGCGGAGTAATATTGCGGATACGCATGGTTTCGGGATTCAACCATACACGCATGGAGTAATCACCGGCTCCCATGACATTCACCGCTCCCACTCCCGGTACACGGGTCAACTGGTCTACCAGATTCAAATTGGCATAATTGGTCAGATAGAGGCCATCATAAATACTGTCACCGCTCAGTGTAAGCATCATCACAATATTGGATGACTGCTTCTGCACCGTTACTCCTTGCACTTTCACCGCTTCAGGCAGGGAGTTCAATGCCACACTGACACGGTTTTGCACCATCACGGTAGCCATATCGACATCCGTTCCCACTTCAAAAGTCACGGTCAGCGAATAAGCACCCGATGCGGAAGAATTGGAACTCATATACAACATTCCATCCACACCGTTCACCTGCTGTTCAATGGGGATACCTACGGTCTGTGCGACCGTTTCAGCATTAGCTCCCGGATATACCGCACTGACTTGCACGGTAGGCGGCGTAATATCGGGATATTGCGCCACGGGCAATATATTTAATGTAACAAGTCCGGCCACCACAAATAACAAAGCCAGTACTGTGGCAAATATAGGCCGTTCTATGAAGAATTTTGAAAACATACATTATTGTTTTTTGGTGGTTCCACTTTCCATTACCGGATTAATTTTCATGCCTTGACGTACTTTCAACAGAGCCTTGGTCACATATCTTTCGTTCGGAGAGAGTCCGCTTTTAACGATTCTCATATTTCCATCCGTCAACTGTCCCGGCTCAATATGACGGTAATTGACAATATTACTATCATTCACCACATACAGATATTTTCCAAGCTGGTCCGTACCGATAGAAGCATCGTTTACCAATATGGCATTGTCCGCTTCGCCGTACGGCAGCGTCACACTGACAAACAATCCGGGGCGCAGCGTACCTTCGGGATTATCCAACTCGGCACGCAGGCGAAGTGTTCCCGTTGTCAACGTTACATTCGGAGACAAGTAATCCAATCTTGCCTTCCATGTCCGGCTACCATCCGTACCCAAACTTAAAGTAACGAAGTGAGCAGCAGCCGGAATCTTGCTGTTGTTCTCCTGTACCAACTGATAAGTCAGGTATTGATTATCCGCGATATTAAAATAAGAATACATCCGGTCATCTTTATAAACTGTCGCTAATTTCACAGGTTGTAAAGCCCCTCCGATGTAAGCACCTACCGAATAATTGGAAATATCCACCACACCGCTACATGGAGCTTTCACATAGCAATAACTGAGATTGGTTCGTGCTGTCTTTAAAGCAGCTTCTGCATTGCTGACCGCCGCCTCACACGAAGTAACGGTGCTCTCAGCCTGCAAATATTGTATGCGACTCACCGCATCGCTTTTTATAGCCTCTTTCATACGCTGATAACTGCTGACAGCATAATCCAGATTGGCCTGAGCCGTTTTAAGCTCCGCCTCTGCCTGCTTGACGGCATTTTCATAAAGCGTCGGTTCAATCACAAACAACACCTGCCCCTGCTTTACCCGCGAACCCGGAGCAAAGTTCTTTGCCTGCAATACTCCATTGACCCTTCCCACCAAATCTACTGTCGATTCAGCTTCGAGATAACCCGGATAATCCTTTGTGAGTGTGACATTCTGCACCATCGGACGCGCAACATCAATAGGCAAAGCTTCCATTGTCGTGCCGGAAGACTGTTTTTTATTGCAAGCCGTCAAAGTAAAAGCGGTCAGTGCAATGATTATCATTAATTTTTTCATATCTTGGTATAGGCTTTAATTTATTTTACTTCTGTTATAAGAATCTTACCACCCTCCTCCCAATGCCTGATACATCTGTACAAGGCAAATCAACGAATAACCTTGTGCTTGCACTAAGGCATTTTCATAAGAAAGCAGTGAACGCTGTGCATCCAAGACATTTTGAAACGGGCTCAGCCCCTGCTTATACAAGTCAAGAGAAAGTTTAAACGCTTCTTTTCCCTGATTCACCATCTCACGGCAAGCCACAATCTGCTTAATGGAATTCCGGTAGCTGCTCATTGCATTATCCACCTCTTGCACAGCCGTCAGCACCGTATTGTTGAACCGATTGATTGTCTCATCCAATTGAGCACGTTGCAGTTTCACCGCATTCAGGCGTTGCCCTCCGTTAAAAATAGTCCAACTTATAGAAGGAGCAATACTCCAAGTCATACTGCTTCTTTTTGTCAAGTCTTTCATATCATGCGAAGCATAACCCAAAGAACCGTTCAGAAAGAAAGAAGGTAACCAATCCGACTTGGATGCCCCAAGCAGTGCAGCCTGTGCATTCACTTGCCTTTCTGCCGCACGCACATCGGGACGCCGCAACAAGAGTTGTCCCGGTACTCCCACTTCCACCGGTTCTATATAGTCCGGCAACGGGCGACTGTTTTCCAAAGATGACGCCACATCCTGTGGATAAAGTCCCAACAACACAGCCAATGCATTGGTATATTGGATAATACCGGATTCGACAGAAGGAATGGAAGCCAATGTACTATAGTAAACAGATTTGGCCTGTGCAACATCCAGTTTCGACACCAAACCGGTATTATAACGCACTTCTGTAATTTCCACCACAGCCTTCTGCGACAAGGCGTTACGCTGCAATACGCCTAATTCCTGCTGTGCTTCCCTCAGATTAAAATAAGCAGATGCTACCTCTGCACAAAGAGAAACCATCGTAGCATTATATTCTTCACGACTGGCGGCAAAACTCTCTTTCTGAGCTTTCACCCTTTGACGAATAGCACCAAACACATCTGCCTGCCAACTCATCTTCACTCCGGCATCAAAATACCCCACACGCGACTGAGACTGTCCGGTTCCGGTATTCCCACTGGTTTGCTGTCTGCTCCACCCGGCATCGAGTGACAAGGAAGGATAATATCCGGCACGCATAATTCTCAGATTCGCCTTTGCCATGTCCATACGGTTCATAGCCATCAATGCCGAAGGATTCTGCTTCACCGCCACACGGATGAGTGAGTCAAGGGTAACATCTTCGAACACCTTCCACCAATGGTCATCCACCGGCAAAGCCTGTTGAAACATGGCATCCTGCTCCTGCCATCCGGCAGGCAGAGGATGAGACAAATATTTTTCCGCCTGTTGCCCCTTCACCCCCAGTGAAGAAAGAAACAACATAAAAAGAACAAAACGTATTCTCGCCATAATCTTATCACTTAATTTTCAAAACATAGTGATAAACAGCGTAGAATACGTTTTGTTTGAGAGGTAAGGCACTTTAACTGCCTCTATGTATAATGCTTATTTTCCAAACAGATTATTAATCACCGACAAAGAACCTGTCAACAATCCGCCTAATTCATCCTGGTTAAACATGACCACATAATTGGACGGAGCCAGCTGGAATTCGATTTGGTCAATGCCATTCTTACCTGTTTTCTTCAAATCTTTTGCCTTGATATTGTAATATCCGAAACGACGGAATGTCTGATATACATCACCCCATTCGATATCAATGGATTGCAATACAGAAGCACCTCCCGAAACAGTAGGCAGTTCCAATACCTTTCCATTGCCCAGTGTCAGCAAACATTTGCTGTCATCCGGGATTTCCACTTCATGTCCTGAGCCGATGGTCACAGCCAAAGAGTAACGAATCGTACTTTTATACTGAAATCCCGCTAAAGCCACATACACATTCATTCCATTTGATACTCCCAAGTCCATACCTGAACAAACCACGGTACGTACTCCCGCATCATTGGTTTTATCATAAATCACATCCTGCGCCATAGCAGTGACACTAAGCATTGTCACTACAAATAAAAATAACAACTTTCTCATAATCCATTTATTTAATATTTCTTTTTACTACTATAGTACATACCTATTTTCGTAATAACAAAATACGACTAAATAGGATGACAAAGCTAACAATTATTTTTCTAAATAAAATTTATTCCTTCCTATTTCGTTCATTCTCAAATAAATTCCTACCTTTAGGCAGTTGTACAACCATAAATAAAAATAGAACATGAAAAAGATGCTAATCACCCTGCTTCTGGCTATATCCACCGGCAGCCACGCAACCGTTCTGAAAAACGCTACAGACACATTCCCCCCTTGTTTCCCTACAACAGAAAAAGGTAAACGATAACATAACACAAGACGAAAAATTACCCAAAGCCTCCGTCATCTTTTGGATAGATTTGGATAAAAGTAAATCCAACAGTGGCAAAACGATTCGCAATGTCAAAGCAAAGGTTTCTATAAATAAAGAAGGAAAAATAAAAGTACTGGAATACAACAAGAAACAGCCTTTACTCATTACCAACAAAATAGACAAATGTCTTAAAACCTTCCGTGTAAAACCGGAATGGATAGCAAGCGGAAGAGTGAAAGTGGGAGAAAATATTGTTTTTCTGCGCTTCTTGGACGAATACTAGCATGCAGACAAATTGCTCAAACTTCACAAAAATGTGCATATTTATCGGCATATCCTTTTGTCGCTTAAATAGTTTGCTTAAATTTGCCGCCAAAACAGAACATTACTAATACCAAATATATTAAAGTATATGAGTTTAAAAATTGTAGTACTGGCAAAACAAGTTCCCGACACACGCAATGTGGGGAAAGATGCCATGAACGCTGACGGCACATCATCAACAGTGCAGCACTTCCGGCCATCTTCAATCCGGAAGACCTGAACGCCTTGGAACAGGCACTCAGACTGAAAGACACACATCCCGGCTCTACGGTAACTATTCTGACCATGGGTCCCGGACGCGCTGCCGAAATTATTCGTGAAGGTTTATACAGAGGAGCAGACAATGGATATTTATTGACTGACCGTGCTTTTGCCGGTGCTGACACGTTGGCCACTTCATACGCTATCGCTACGGCTATCCGCAAAATAGGCGAATATGACCTGATTATCGGCGGTCGTCAGGCTATCGACGGTGATACCGCACAGGTAGGTCCGCAGGTAGCAGAAAAGCTGGGATTAAGCCAGATTACTTACACCGAAGAAATTCTAAACGTGGACGAAACTGCCCGCCGCATCACCGTAAAACGCCATATTGACGGAGGAGTAGAAACAGTGGAAGGTCCTCTGCCTATTGTACTGACTGTGAACGGAAGTGCAGCTCCCTGCCGTCCGCGCAATGCCAAATTGTTACAGAAATACAAACGCGCTCTCGGCGCACAGGAAAAAAAGCAGCCATCACTAAAGACGGTTCTGAACTGCCTTACGCTGAACTATATGAAAAATTCCCTTACCTGAATATCACTGAATGGAGTGTGGCCGATGTAGAAGGCGACACCAAGCAGTGCGGTCTGTCAGGCTCTCCCACCAAAGTGAAGAAGATTGAAAACATCGTCTTCCAGGCAAAAGAAAGCAAGACCATGACAGGAAGCGACCAGGATGTGGAAGGATTGATTGTCGAACTGTTAGCTAACCATACAATAGGATAACGATTATGAATAATGTATTTGTATATTGCGAGATTGAAGGCACAACAGTGGCCGATGTGAGTCTCGAACTTTTAACCAAAGGTCGTAAATTAGCTAATCAGTTAGGCTGCCAGCTTGAGGCAATCGCTGCCGGAACCGGCCTTGCAGGAATTGAAAAACAAGTATTGCCCTACGGAGTAGACAAACTTCATGTATTCGATGCTCCGGGTCTGTTCCCTTATACTTCACTGCCCCATACTTCCATTTTGGTGAATCTGTTCAAAGAGGAAAAGCCACAAATCTGTCTGATGGGCGCTACTGTTATCGGCCGCGATCTGGGACCGCGTGTATCTTCCGCATTGACCAGCGGACTGACTGCCGACTGTACCCAGTTGGAAATCGGTACCCACGAAGACAAGAAGAACGGCATCACTTATGAAAATCTGTTGTAGCAGATTCGTCCCGCTTTCGGTGGTAACATCGTGGCAACGATTGTGAACCCCGAGCACCGCCCGCAAATGGCGACCGTTCGCGAGGGCGTGATGAAGAAAGAGATTCTAGATGAAAATTATAAGGGTGAAGTGGTGAACCACGACGTTGCCAAGTTTGTTCCTGAAACAGACTATGTAGTCAAAGTCATTGACCGTCACGTAGAAAAAGCCAAACATAACCTGAAAGGCGCACCTATCGTGATTGCCGGAGGCTTATGGCATGGGATCTAAAGAAGGTTTTGACAAATTGTTCGAACTGGCCAAAGAACTTCACGCCGAAGTAGGTGCCAGCCGTGCAGCTGTCGATGCAGGTTATGCAGACCATGACCGCCAGATTGGCCAGACGGGTGTAACCGTCCGTCCCAAACTGTATATTGCTTGCGGTATCTCCGGACAAATCCAGCACATCGCAGGTATGCAGGATGCAGGTATCATCATCTCTGTAAACAGTGACCCGAACGCTCCGATCAACACCATTGCCGATTATGTGATTAACGGCACTGTGGAAGAAGTCGTTCCGAAATTGATTAAGTATTATAAAAAGAATTCAAAGTAGTCAGTAGTAGTCATAAGTAGTCAAAGTAGAAAAAAATGAAAAGTCAATCCTTTGAACAACTGATTGTTTGGCAAAAGGCACATTCGTATGTATTGGCCATTTACAAAATAACCAAGCAATATCCCAAAGAGGAATTATTCTGCTTGGTTAACCAGATGCGCCGTGCAGCAGCCTCTATCACTGCAAATATAGCGGAAGGATATGCTAAAATCAGCTCAAAGGACAAACTGCGTTTCTATAACATTTCACAAGGTTCGTTGGAAGAAACACGCAATTTCATTATCCTGTCGAAAGATTTAGGATACATCACATTGCAAGACAAAGAACAATTAGGCATACAAGCGGCCGAAATCAGCCGCCTGCTAAACGCCTACTGCATAGCCTTGTTGAAAAATGTATCGCCAGCCACTACTTAACTACCCTTAGCTACTATTAACCACTCTAACTACTAAAAATTATGGCAAACTTTTATACCGATATACCGGAACTCAAGTATCACTTGAACAATCCGATGATGGAGCGCATCTGCCAACTGAAAGAGCGCGACTATAGAGATAAAGACGAGTTCGACTATGCACCGCAGGATTATGCCGATGCCATGGACTCTTACGATAAAATTCTGGAAATCACAGGTGAGATTACAGGTGAAACCATCGCTCCCAATGCCGAAGGAGTGGACGAAGAAGGTCCTCACTGCGGAAACGGACGTGTGGAATATGCTTCAGGAACCAAACAAAACCTGGATGCGATGGTCAAAGCCGGACTGAACGGCATGACCATGCCCCGTCGTTTCGGTGGCTTGAACTTCCCCATCACCCCCTACACCATGTGCGCGGAAATTGTTGCCGCCGCCGATGCAGGTTTCGGAAACATCTGGTCTTTGCAAGACTGTATCGAAACGCTGTATGAATTCGGTAACGAAGACCAGCACAGCCGTTTCATTCCCCGTATTTGTGCCGGTGAAACCATGTCCATGGACCTGACCGAACCCGATGCCGGTTCCGACCTTCAGTCGGTAATGCTGAAAGCTACTTTCGATGAAGCCAACAACTGCTGGCGTCTGAACGGTGTGAAACGTTTCATCACTAACGGTGACGCTAATCTTCACCTGGTATTGGCACGTAGCGAAGAAGGAACCAAAGACGGACGTGGTTTGTCTATGTTTATCTATGACAAAAACGAAGGAGGTGTAGATGTACGCCGCATCGAAAATAAATTAGGTATCCACGGCTCTCCTACCTGCGAACTGGTTTACAAGAACGCGAAAGCCGAACTTTGCGGTGACCGTAAGCTCGGTTTGATAAAATACGTTATGGCATTGATGAATGGTGCGCGTCTGGGTATCGCTGCCCAGTCAGTAGGTTTGTCACAAGCTGCTTACAACGAAGGATTGGCATACGCCAAAGAACGTAAGCAGTTCGGAAAAGCCATCATCGATTTCCCGGCAGTATATGACATGCTGTCTATCATGAAAGCCAAACTGGATGCAGGCCGTGCATTGCTTTACCAGACTTCACGCTATGTGGATATTTACAAAGCATTGGATGATATTGCCCGCGAACGCAAACTGACTCCTGAAGAACGTCAGGAACAAAAAGTCTACGCCAAGCTAGCAGACAGCTTTACTCCGCTTTCCAAGGGTATGAACTCTGAATATGCCAACCAGAATGCATACGATTGTATCCAGATTCACGGTGGTTCAGGTTTCATGATGGAATATGCTTGCCAACGCATTTATCGTGATGCGCGTATCACCTCCATTTACGAAGGTACGACACAGTTGCAGACCGTAGCCGCTATCCGTTACGTAACCAACGGTTCTTATATCGCAACCTTGCGTAATTATGAAGCTATTCCTTGCAGTGAAGATATGCAACCGCTGATGGACCGAGTGAAAGAAATGGCCAACAAATTTGACGCATGCACCAATGCGGTAAAAGAGGCCCAGAATCAAGAGTTACTTGATTTCGTTGCACGCCGTCTTTATGAAATGGCTGCCGTATGTATCATGTCACATCTTCTTATCCAAGATGCGACAAAAGCACCTGAATTGTTCGCCAAGTCGGCCCATGTATATGTAAACTATGCAGAAGCCGAAGTAGAAAAACACTTCAACTTCATCCGCAAGTTTAAAGCAGATGATTTGGCTGACTATCGCCAGTAAACACGCCACTCCGACACCATAACGGTGAAGCGAAAAATAAGGATTAAAAAGGGAAGAAGTATCAGTTTCGATACTTTCTCCCTTTTTTCGCATCCCTTTCACAAATTTTGCCGTTCTTTTATAATCTTTTCCGGCTTCCAACGTGTTGGTAGTAAGAAAAAACAAATAAAAGAACCTTGACTTATGAAAGAATTAGAATTAACCAGCAATGCCGCACTGACAGATGTGGTATACGAAGCTGCTTTAAACGGTAGTTTACTGAATGTCAAACTAGTAACCGGAGCTGTTGGCGATGACGAAATCAGAGGACTGATACCCGAAGCAAACCATTATCATGTCACTCACCCGAAAACGAGTGAAAGAAATTTTGTTTGAACAGCCATTGGATGCATCTGATAACAAGGTCCCGGTATATGGATTGGGGGCATTGATTCAATCACCCGCAGGTGGTTGTCACGGCACACTGGCAAAAGGAGAAAGCCGCACAGCCACAGCACGTAAAGTGGTTGCTCACGGACCAATGTGGATATATGTTGCCATAGCTGTCGGCATGGATAAAGAAGGTACGGAATCACCTTTCATGGTAGTACAAAGTGCCGGTACGTATGGCTCGGAAAAAACGAACGAAAGTGAAATGATCGGTTATGTAGACGGTCGCATACATGAAATGACGGCCTTGCTGGTACGCCGTGCACGTCTCGAAGCATTGAATCTGACCGCTATCCGTGTAGGATATAAATATTTATTCGTCGAACCCGGACAGATTGGAAAAGCGAAAGTAAAAGAAGGATAATAAATACCTGAATACAAATGTGTCAAAACTTCCTTCTTATCGAAATCGCCCTCGCTACAACTACCTGTGGCGAGGGTGATTTTTAGTTTATGAGCGTTTCGACACGCCCTCTTCTTGCTGTATATTATTCCAAATCCTCCACCGGCAACTCCGTTTCTTTTCTATAGCCCGATGAGGTAAATATAGCAATCAATTCGCCTTTCTCATTCGTTATCTTCACTTCTACAAAAGGAATGCGATGGTGATTAAACACCTCAGCAGCATCTGCATACACATATCCTGATTTTTTTGCAGGACGCAAGAAAGTAATATTAGCTGTCACAGACAGTGTAAGCCGGCGATGACTATTTGCCACGGCAGCAAATGCCAGATCAGCCAGTGTAAACAAGGCTCCTCCCTGGCACACCCCTCCACCGTTGAGATGTCGTTCCGTAACCAACATACGTGCACGCGCATACCCCGGTTTTATTTCTAGCAGCTCCACACCGGTGCATGAAGCGAACCGGTCTGTCCTCAGAAATTCTTTTAATGTCTGCATATTAACGAATCGTTACCATAGTCGCTCCAAAGCCATATTCGCGGAAAGAAGCATCCTGACTCTGATAATTCTTATACTTATATTTTAATTCTTGCAAGATGGCTTTGCGCAAAACGCCATCGCCCTTGCCATGAATGAAAACAATCTTCTGTCCTTTCTTGCTCTTGTATTCCTCCAGAGTCTTACGGAACACATCAAGCTGATAGTTCAGAATTTCACCATTACTCATGCCGGCAGTAGAGTCGAGCAACTCATGGGCGTGAAGGTCTATCTCTACGATATCGCTCTGCGGAACTTTCGCCTCAGGCTTACGTGCCGGAATAACATCAACAGCTTTCTTTGCCAAAAGCGCATCTTTAATATCGTCCGCGTTTAAAAAAGTCTGTCGGGCAGGCATATCATCTTTCACAATATCATAAATTAATGATGGTTCTTCAAAGAATATGCTTTCGCGGAACGTATGGAGTTTATAAAACTTAACCGTATCTATACGAAGCTCCACCGACACGGCAGGCTTTATCATAAAGCTCTTATTATCTTTAAAAGCAAGCACTTGCACTGCCACATGCTCCAGTTCATTTAAAATGCTCTTGTCAAACTCTTCGATATAGAATTTAGTATTCGGCTGCACAGTTCCCCAACTCCGCACACGCCAATTATGACCTTCGGCACAAAGATAAGCAAATGAAAGCGTATAGTTACTGTCATTGATAATATAAGCATCAAAACCGGTGCTCGAAATTGCTTTGATATCTTGTGGAACAAAGGCCAACATTACATTAAGCACATCTCCTCCTTTACGCTCGGCGGCACGATAAGTGATGGGACGTTCGTCTTCCTCTTCTTCCATTGACTTTTTCACGGTCTGCACAGCCCCTTTGGATTTGGCTGCATCAGGCACATCCTTCTGCGCAACAGGTTTGCGCTTTATATTATAATCATCAGCATCTATTACTACACATTCTCTAACAGGCATCGGAATATCAAACCCATCGGCATCTTCCACCAATGCAATGTCTTTTCCCTGAAATCCTGTTACAATACCGCCTCCCACTTCACTGAGAAAACGAACTTTATCTCCTATTTTCATATTGTTTGCTTTTTAGTTTGCACAAATATCGGTACTTTTGCGCAAACTACAAAAGGTTTATTCTAATATACTGTAGACAGCTTTTAAATTAACATGATCCGCACTTATCTTCTCTTTTACCCTCCCCCCATTACATGACAACCTTATGAAAAACATTACGGAATACAGCACAATCAATGGTTATCTACCGCATCCATAGAAAGCTTCCTGACAGTTACTTCCCGAACCGCATCCCAATATTTACAATCCAATTCAAAAAAGATAGATGTGTAAGGCAATGTCAAAGCTGTTTTAATGACAACCACCTGATAGAGCTTGCTGACACTATCCAACTTTGAAATCAGTTCTTCGTGAGGAAGAAAAGTCACTTTCTCACTCCCATCCAATACTTTACTTAACGAATTTCTGTATGCCGTCACACCGGGACACAGTTCTTCTGTCAAGGCCAACTGCTCACGATCCTGATATATATGCGCAAAGACATGCTCCGACCGACGAATCCGGTCCATGACAAAAGCGGCAACATTTCCAAAAGTTTCAGGAGCATATAAAGTGATGATACCCGGATCAGCCTGCAAGGGATATGCCATATCTGTAACAACAATCCAATTACGATGCCCCAACAAAGGCAGTTTTTCTTGCAAGCTTTCCTTCCAATCAGCCACCGACGTCTTTTCCGGATGCAGGACATTGCCAGCCTGTTCATGACAGGCCGGCAATATAAGACTGATACAAACCAATAAAAAATACCAATAACGCATTAATTTACCATTTTATAGTTTCGGACTCTCCTGCCGTAAGTTGCTTTTTCTTCGTTTTCACAGTCACATCTCCAATACGAAGGCGTTCAATGCCCAAAGTTCCTCTCAGCACCTCCAATGTGGCTTCACCGTCAGAAATCCGACACATTCCCCATGCGTACCCATTGCTCCAAAAATAGGTTCCGGGAGCAGACGCAAACTGCATTTGTTTATCTACTGCCGAGTAGTGAAATCCACTCAGCGCGATCACACTCGCCCAACTAGCCATTGAACGGGCATAATGATGTCCGCATTCCGGCTCACTGAACGGATTACGCTTGGCACCATCAAAACGGTCACGGATAGAACGGATACAAGTCAATGCCTCATCCGTCATTCCTTCATATATCATACCCACAGCAGCACAATATTCAAATCCGGTCATTACCTCTGCAAAATAGGGGAAGGGCACTTCCAAACGTCCTTTAGGCCACGAAGCCATCAGAAGTCCTGCTTCCTCACCCATTACGTAAGAACGCATATTGTTAAAATGACGGCTGAAATCGGATACATAGTTATATTTCATAATGCTTTCCATAGTTGTATGAATATGCTTTTTGTCTCCCAAATATCCCAACCCGCAAATATGTGCCATATACTGCCCCACTAATTGGTCAACCAGACACCCTTTGCCCAACTGGAAAGCCGGAATTTTATCATCTGCACCTTCCATATTGATGAATTCAAAAGTTTCAGGATCAGTAATGTGATGTTCATAATATTCACCGTTAAACAAATGTTCATCCATCCACCGACTACCCTGTTCAAATAGCCTCCGACACTTCTTGGCAAAAGATTTATCTTTCATAGCCCATGCCATTTCCTCGGCTGCCCGCAATGCCCCCATATACCAAAATCCCATTTGAGGATTAGGGCCAAAATAATTCACATCCATCGTGTTATGCTGCGACCCTTCCATTACTCCATCTTGATTTCCATCCCATCCCTTCTCTGTCCAAGCATAAGAGAGTACTTTTTTAACCTGTCCCCAGTTTTTCCGGAGAAAAGCATAGTCACCCGACAGTTGCCACTCCCGATACATCTTCATGATACATCCCATCTGCCCATCGGCCGCAGCCGAATTTCCTTTTGCAGCTTCCGACAAAGGCAAATCAGCCCGAAAGTTCATCAACCCATTCTCTTTCGTGGCATAGTTAAACTCCACATCGCGCATTGTCTGTGCCAAACCACCGAACAAAAAGGGAGTAGCCATTTCATAATTCCAGACATGAGTACATGACCCTTGACAAGAACCAAAACGATCCATTATTCCTTCCCAACCCATCAAATGACCGCTAGGCAAACGAAATACTGTCTGCGAGCGCAAAGTAGCCAAGTTAAACAGAGCTGCCTCTTTCACTGTTTCAGGATAAGAACTATTCAAAAATGAACGAACAAACAAGAGAGTCTCTTCTTCCAATTGCTTCATGCGGGGAATCACCTTCTCGGCCACTTCCCATGCATCAGCAAACTGTCGGCTATAATAATTACCTACTATGGTAGATGACCATCCTTTACGGTTCGGGAAATTCCAAGTCAGATAAAAAACAAAAGTTTCCGTAGCCTGAGGAGCAATTGTTTTTTTTACTGCCAGAGAAGCCATCGGATCTTCATCTGACGGCTGTTCCCTTTCTACCATAACCCCATCTTCGCTAAAATCGTCCCAAAAGTTCAAAATGGCATTATTCCATGAATCAGCTTTTGAAGAAAGTCCGATAACTTACTTGTCCTGTTGAAGAAGTCACCAAAGCGATTGTCCCCCATGCCGGATCCTGTTTGTCAACTCCTTCGGAGTATAAATAAATACCTTTCCGATTTCCACTTTCCCTGTACTCATTCCTGTTCTTCTCAGCACCTACCGGAATATAATCTCCTTTCCAGTCTGTCCGAAACTTACTGCCGTCTTTCCCAATAAAATTCCTCATAGAGCCACACACGGAAACCTCAAAGGACTATCACCGGTATTTGTAACCTCATAGGCAAGCACCGCCACCGGCAACCCGCTGTCATCAGCATTCCCCGGGAGCAATGGGTTGAATCCCTTTATCTTTACAGTAACCGGTAATTCGGCATCCGAAAGATTCACTTGCCCGAACGGGTAAGCCCCATCGAAAGAGGCCTCGGCAAAACGGGGAAAGCCGTGATGGTTAACCGGACGACCTTCATAGTGCAAATATTCATGGCTGTAAAGAGGACCTTCCAACAAAGTCGTCACAGGAATATTATCCTGTGACTTAACATAAATAGAAAAGAAAGGAGCATTATTACCGGTAGTTACCGTGCTATATTTCTTCCCCGGAACATTCATTATTTCCCAATCACGCAACTCTCCTCTTCCACCAAGAATACGGTACCTGTTCCTATTCCGCCTAAAGGAAGAGCTATCTGAAACAAATGCTCCTTATCATAATGCTTCAACACAGGCCAATCAGACGGTTTCCATTCCTGAGCAGACAATGAGCCCGCTGCCAAAAGAGCCAACAAGCTCCATTTCTGTAAATGTGTAATCATATATATTTAATTTTATCTATTACCAATTAGGATTTTTGAGTTAAATTAGGATTTTTATCTCTTGCTGACTGAGGGATCGGCCACAGATAATGTTTTTGCGGATCGAATGTGCGTTCCTGCCCAAGGAATTTTTCCTGAGTATAATCTCCGATAGCAGTATGCTCATCCTTATTGATACCATATCCGGGTTGATTCAATACAACTTCTGCCGTTTTCCAGCGCAAAATATCAAAATAACGCTTATGTTCACCAACAAATTCATGCCTTCTTTCTTCCCTGATAATAGTACGCATTCGTTCCTGATTTCCAAGTTGACTGTCGACTCCGGGCAAACCGGCACGTTTTCTGACCTGATTGACCGCCCATACTATTTCTGCATTATACGGCTCATATTCGTTCAAAGCCTCTGCATAAATCAACAATGTTTCCGCATAACGATACAGGCTGAAATTCGTCCATGAAGCATCAACTTTCTCCAATTCCAAATCGTTATATTTCAAATACATATATCCCGTTATTCCGCCACCCTCATTATTAATGCGTTCCGGATTATTATAAGCCGGATGAGGCATATACGGAGTATAACTTCCATCCGGTCTGAGAATATCCACCCCCGGCAACATAAATGTTTTCTTCAAGCGCGCATCCCGGTTCTCCCATGGGTGTTCCATATCATACAAAGAGGATTCATAAATAGTCTTTCCATCAGTCATCTCATACGAATCAACCAAATCTCGTGTCGGGCAAAAACTAGCCCCATCCTCGACCTGTCACCCCAACTCCCGATGGTGAACATAACACAGGCAACATATGCGTCAATTCATCCTCCATATACTGATGGGCAAGAATAACTTCTTTATTATTATTGTTGGCTGCAGCTTTTGAACAAAAAAGGCAAAATCATTTTCCAAACCATATAAATTAAGGTCAATCACCTTCTTTGCCAACGAAGCAGCTTCCTTCCAAAGTTCTTTTGCCTCCTCTCCCTGATGAAACTTTTTATAACTTGCCATATCCAAATACATATCAGCTTTCAACATCAAAGCGGCCCCTTTAGTTATACGGCCCACATCATCTCCCGAATAAGTTTCCGGCAAATATTCTATCGCCTTATTCACATTTTCAATGGCATAGTCCAGCACCTCCTGCTTAGGAGAACGAGGCAATGCAGCCTCTTCCAAAGAAACAGGTTTTTCCTTAATGAGAGGAATATCCCCAAAATGCCGCGCCATCCTGTAATATTTCAACGCTAAAATAAAACGTATCTCTCCTTCAAAACGCTGTTTTTTTTCTTCTTTTATTTCCATTCCCTGAAGTTTGTCCAAACAATAAAGAATGCGATAAATATGGTCGTATTTCCATTCTTCAGACAAATAGCCTGTAGCCGCATTATGTATTCCCTGGCAAATATATCCCAAACCATTCTCTCCCCACGAGTTCGTCATCAAAGAGTTGTCACTCTCACAATCTCTCCAAAAATCCCTTTCACCCGGCAATAACGGATACAGGGCATTTACTCCTTTCTCTACATCTGCTTCTGTTTTCCAAAAAGTATTTGCAGAAGCTTGTTCCAACGGATCACGGTCTAAAAAATCTGCACAACCAGACAATGTAAGCACAGCAACAAATAAAATATAAAAACGATAATGTCTCATACTGTTATTAGAATTGAAGATTTATACCAAATGAAAATGTTCTGGACAAAGGATACCATCCGCCCTCCGGATCAAAGCCATCGTAGCCGGTAATGGTCGCTAAATTCTGTCCTGACAAATAAAGTCTCAGATATTTAATATTCACCTTTTCCAATAATGCTTTTGAGAAAGTATAACCAATCTGCACATTTTGGATTTTCAGGTAATCGGCATTACGCAACCAATAGCTATTATATTGAGTATCATTAGCCGTATTCGTTAAAGTAAGCCGGGGATAAGTGGCATCCGGGTTATTTTCACTCCATGCATCCAAATGCATAGGGCGTGCATTCTGAGATAAATAGAAAGCCCATCCTTCATAACCGGATATGTATTTCTTCACATTCAATTTACCATACATATTCATGGAAAAATCAAAGTTCTTATACCCAAAATGCAAGTTCAACCCATAATTAATCGGTAATTTATCATTCAAGATAACACGGTCATTACCGTCAATAACTCCATTGTCATCTTGATCTTTAAATTTTATGTTACCGGAAGAACATTTCCTTGCTCAGCATGATTCTTTATGTCTTCTTCACTCTGAAACAATCCCTCGGCTTCATAACCGAAAGGTAACTGATACTGCCCGTTTAAATAGGTCACTGCATTTCCCTCAATCCATTTATCCGAATTTCCCATTTCCAGCACTTTATTTTTTGAGAAGCTCGCATTCATATCTACTCCCCATGAGAAATCTCCTTTACTGTCATTATAAGACGCCAGAATATCCATCCCTTGATTTCTCATTCTCAACAAATTTGAAATCGGAGCAGAAAGTCCGAATTCAGAGGGAACAGGAGGAGTATATAATATATTACGACGAAGATTATTAAAATAATCAACAGACAGTTTGATACGTTGATCCCACATTCCAAAATCAATTCCAATATTGGCCAATTCTGAAACTTCCCAAGTAATATCAGGATTTATAGCGACATTATTATATGCACCACCAACCAATTTCCCATTAAACGAATAAATTTTAGGATCATAACTTAAGACTTGTGCAGTCGGATAATAGCCTACTTTTTTTCCGCATCTCCTAATGTTCCCCAAGATCCCCTGATCTTTAATTCGGACAACCAGGAAGATGCTCCTTCCATAAATTTCTCACGATGAATATTCCATCCGGCAGAAAATGAAGGGAATACCCCCCATCTATGTCCCTCTGCAAAGCGAGAAGAACCATCTGCCCTTAAACTTGCTTCAAATAAGTAACGTCCCTGATAGTCGTAATTAACACGTCCAAACCAAGACTGTATAGCCACATCACGAGTTGTCGAACTTCCATTCTGCTTATTATCACTACCTACCCCCAATACATCAATATCATCAAACGGCATATTATCTCTGGAAGCCCAAAATCCTTCCTGCTTGAAATATTCTTGGGAATAACCAGCCAAAAAATTTGAAATGATGTGAGTCTGCCAACGTAAGCGCATAATCAGAAGTAAACTGCAATTGTGTACGGTATTGATAAGCATTAGAATCTTTCAAAGAAGAAACAAGATTTTCCGTCTTTGCCACATTTCCCTCGGCATCATATAAATAATAAGTCTTTACACGGTCTTTTGTCGTCTGGTCATGCGTATAAGCAGATATGTTTGCTTTTATATTCCAATCTTTCAAAGGAGTATAAGTAGCACTAAATATAGCAAGCATCTCTTTGTGACGTTCTTTTGAATAACCGGCCTCATTGACACCGGCAATAGGGTTTCCTCCCATCGAAGAACCAACCCCATATAGTCCGTTAGCCTCATAAATAGGAGTAACAGGTGATATTCTCGCTGCCTGAGTTTGCCAAATTGTTGTTCCTCCCTGCGGATTCTTTATATTTGTCTGTGTATATTGCAAATTAACCTGCGCAGACAAGTTCTTTAACAGTTGGAAGTGTAAATCAGGTTTGAATATCAAACGGTTATAATCATTGTTAGGTAAAGTACCCTCCTGATAGTCGTTCGAAAGAGAAAAACGATAAGTAATGGATTTCTCTTTACCCGAAACAGCCACATGAGTATTATTAATCAATGTATTTTTACGGTATATTTCTTTATACCACTTATTATCTGCATATTTCCCGTTCTTCAAATCCTGTATGCCTTGTTCACCAAAAAAGGCAGCTTTACCGTCATTAACCATTGCCTCATCATACAAACGCATATAATCTTCGGCACCGACAAAATCCAATTTGAACTGTGGATTCTGAATTCCTATATTGGTAGAAAAGTCAACAACCGGCCGTTCTGAGGTTTGCCCCTTCTTTGTCGTTACCAACATAACCCCATTTGCCGCACGTGACCCATAAATAGAGGCAGAAGCAGCATCCTTCAAAATAGAGATACTTTCTATGTCATTAGGATTCAATGTATAAAGATTACCGGGCACACCATCTATCAGAATAAGAACACCGGAGCTTCCTCCAATCGTGGAAGTACCGTGGATATTTATAGTAGCTCCGAGCCAACCGCACCACTACCCTTGGTTACTGTCATACCGGAACCGAACCTGCCAACAACTCCTGAACGTTGGTAACAGAACGCGCCTTCAATGCCTTATCTGCTTTAATAGTTCCGATAGAACCTGTCAAGTTAACCTTTCTTTGTGTACCATATCCTACTACAACAACAACCTCCTCCAATGCTTGTGTATCCTCCTTTAAAGTCACAACCAGCATCTTGCCGTTTTGCGGTTTCAACTGTCGGGTCTCATAACCAATATAAGAGATTTCCAAAACAGCATTATTCATTGCATTCAGAGTAAAATTACCATCAAAATCAGTTATTGTACCATTGGAAGTACCTTGTACTATCACTGTTGCGCCAATTACCGGCTCACCATTTACATCAATCACCCTTCCTGTCACCTCACCTTGCTGCTCACGATTCAGCGGTTGCCGGGCTCTTTTAATAATTACTTTTTATCCTGAATTTCATAACTCAAACCGGACTGTCCTTTCAAAAAAGTTGTTTTACAACTTCTTCTATTACCGCATCTTTTACAGAAATGGAGACACGCTTTTTCGTATCCAAATCAAGGGATGAAAAGACAAATGAATATCCTGATGATTTTTTTATTTGTTCGATAGCTTCCTTTTACTGTTATATTATTGGCTTTCAATGTAATATCCTGAGAGAAAGCCGATAAATTAAAGCAAAGTGCTACTGAAGCTACTAAAATAGCCTTATCAAAACATCTCATAATTCTTCTGATTTTTAAAATAAATAAATTAGAATAAGGTTATAAGAATTAAAGATTTACTATATTTGCTACTTCTTTAACTCAACAAGTGTTTTTGAAAAGAATACTTGACTTGATTTAATCGGGAGGGTGTGGCCGCATCCTCCTTTTTATATCAAGCATCTTCTACTTTACACATCAACCGGTAGAAATTATTTGCTTCATAAATTTAGATTTTTAGGTTCTACAATATATTAATAAAGTATATACTTTCCATTTTCGTATCGGTAATTCATCCTGCTGGTAGAAGCTATGGTTTCAAGCACCTCTTCAATGGTATTTTTATTTATCATAAAATCACCATAAAAACGTCTATCCCGCAGTGAGTCCGCAACTTCGATACGCACATCATAACTTCGCATCAGTTTTTTTGCAATATCCTCTAACAACTCTTCATCAAAAAACAGTTTATTATCTCTCCAAATATTTGCATACTCTACATTCGCTTTCGATTTAACCATTTCGCCAGTCAATTTATTCAGCACCATCCGTTCATTCGGTTCCAAATAAAGTTCCTCCATCGCTTTTATCCCATTCTGCAGTGCTACCTTTCCTTCTACCAAACTAATCATCACCTCCTCGTCATTGGAATAGTTCTTAAAATTGAATTTTGTTCCCAATACACGGAGATTCACCTCTTTGGTACAAACCTCAAAGGGTACTTTCTCATTGTGGGCAACCTCAAAATAGCCTTCTCCTTCTAATGTCAACTTACGGTCATCCACACCAAATCCCTGAGAATAAGTAACTTTAGAACCGGCATTTAACCAAACCAAACTTCCATCAGGCAAATTTAATTTTGTATGTGTACCCCTAATGAAGCTTCCACCACTATATCCGAAAAGTTCTGTTTTACTGTATGTTTTCCCTGATAATAAGTGGCAAAAGGAACTAATAATACCAAAAGCACAGCAGCCACACGATATAACATTTTCCAAGAGAAAGAACGTCTTGCCGGCTTTTCTTTTTTCGGGAATATAGCTGCCCGCTGCTGAAACAAAGTAAAAGCCGCATCTTCATCAAATGGTTCAACACTTCCCGATACTCCCGAAGAAAACCAAAGTTCTAACTTATTCCGAACATAAATACGGTTAGCTTCCGATTCCATAGTCCATTTCTGCAACTCGGAAAAAGAGGCTTTATCCAAATTCCCTGATAAATAAGATGTAATCAATCCGTCTATATCGTTATATTCTTCTTTCATCTGCATATATTAAGTGCTGTTATTATATAAGGCAAAAAATAAGTTTTAAAGGGTAGTCAAAATGAAGTTTTTTTTCAATTTCCTAAAAAAACATAGAGAACAAGTAGTTTCAGGTACTTTTCCATCCGTTGCTGAAGACAGGATAATGCTTTCTTCATGTGGTATTTAACCGTGTTTACCGAGATATTAAGTTCTATTGCTATTTCTTCGTATTTTTTCTGTTCAAAACGATTCTTTTTTGAACACCGTTCGACATTCTAAAGGAAGTTCTTCAATATTCCGAATCAGTTCACTTTCCAATTCCTGCTCCAATAAATAACCCAAAAAGGATGCTCATCTTCGACAAAAACCCGATCCAGAAATTCCATATTTTCCGGAAGAAAAAATGAAGAAACCAAAAGTTCCTCCCGCCTTCTTAACGAATTCAGCTCATTCAAACAACGATTACGGACGGCACGCATAAGGTATGCACGAATTGAATATTCAATTTCAATATCGCTCCGGTGCTCCCACAAATAAAAAATTGCATCATCCACTATTTCCTCAGCCAGAGCAGCATCAGCCAACATTTGGTTCGCAAAACGGCAAAGCAATACATAATGCTGTTTATATATGTATTTAAAAGCATCTTCGTTTCCTTGCTTCAACTGCTCTATAATAAGTTTTTCCATAGCCATCATTAAAGTTATAAACAATAAAAAATCAGTAACTCTAATACGGTGTTTCATCAGAAATATAAATTACATGTTCCATCGTAGTAGATTATAGCATTTAACTTAAAAATCCGTATTGAACTTGTGAAGTTCATTCCACGGGTATGGGAAAATTCATACAACAATACATAGCCCGGTAAATGCAATGGTTACATCATCTGATAACATGATAAATGACATACCAAACGGTGTGTACGCATAATGACGCGGCCAAAATTCCTATCTACAAGCACTCTTTTTGTTGCCATATCAGGCGCAAAGATACATTTTTAGACGAAAAAAAAAAATAGGATTTTACGACTTTTCCCGATTTTGCACCGCCCAACAAACAACCGTTCGGTGAATACCATCAGTGCCGATTACATCCACCACTATAATTACTTCCGATTTCATCACCTTCAAATAAATATCCCGCCCATCATCTGAAACAGGGTTACCCCGGTAGATCCTCTTTTCTCATAATATAAGGATTTGAGAAGAATTGAAAAGGATAAAAAATGAAAGGAGGATGAATCAGATAAAAAATAATTGTTACCTTTGTCAGGTTCGATGAGAAACATGCACGTACGAGTTTGGTTACATTAAAAAATAAAAAACTGATATACAATGTACAGAGCAAACATCGGTACTTTTGCGCAAATTATGAAACGAAATCAAATGGAAGATACAAAACATATCAAAATAAGCGAATACAATTACCCGCTGCCCGATGAACGGATTGCAAAGTTTCCGCTGGCAGTACGTGACCAATCCAAGCTGTTGGTATACCGCCACGGCGAAGTAAGCGAAGATACATTCACTGCGCTGCCTGAATATCTGGAGCAGGGCGAACTGATGATATTCAACAATACAAAGGTGATTCAGGCACGCCTGCACTTTCGCAAGGAAACGGGAGCTCTGATTGAAGTGTTCTGTCTGGAGCCGATACAGCCGAACGATTATGTACTGTCCTTCCAGCAAACGAAAAAATGCAGCTGGCTCTGCATGATTGGCAATCTGAAGAAATGGAAAGAAGGAGCACTGAGCCGCATGGTAGACGTGAAAGGGAAACAGGTGACACTGACTGCCACACGCGGTGAATGTCGCGGCACAAGCCATTGGGTAGATTTTGAATGGAATGATGACAGCATCACCTTTGCCGACCTGCTGGAAGTGGTGGGCGAACTGCCTATTCCTCCCTACCTCAACCGAGACACACAAGAAAGCGATAAAGAAACTTATCAAACGGTCTATTCCAAAATAAAAGGGTCGGTAGCCGCCCCCACCGCCGGACTGCACTTCACCGAACGCGTATTGCAAGCATTGGATGCCCACGGTATCGACCGCGAAGAACTGACCTTGCACGTAGGTGCAGGAGCATCACCTTCAAGCCCGTGAAAAGTGAAGAAAGTAGAAGGACACGAAAAATGCATACGGAATACATCTCCGTCAACAAACGGACCATTGAGAAACTGATTGCACACGGAGGGCATGCCATTGCCGTAAGGAACCACTTCGGTGAGAACCTTGGAAAGCCTGTATTATATAGGAGTAGCTATCAGCCGCAATCCCGATGCCAACCAGGAAGAACTGCACGTGCAGCAATGGATGCCTTACGAAGAGAAAAATGGCATCGGCACTATACAGGCTTTACAGCATATACTCGATTATCTGAACCGTCACCACATGGAAGCATTGCACACCAGTACGCAAATCATCATTGCTCCGGGCTACGAATACAAGATAGTGAAGAAGATGGTTACCAATTTCCACCAACCGCAAAGCACATTACTGCTATTGGTTTCTGCTTTTGTGAAAGGAGACTGGCGAAAGATTTATGATTATGCCTTGGAGCATGATTTCAGGTTCCTAAGCTATGGCGACAGTTCGTTGCTGATACCCTGAAGCCCTATCACAGGCATACCATCTTCCTTCCGCAGCATTAAGCGTTTTCTTCCCTACCATTAAGGCGTTTTTTACAGACATTTACTACGTCCCACTACGGCAGGACGTACGTTCCACTGTAACGGGACGTACGTCCTATTGCAGCGGGACGTATATCCTGCTATAGTGGGACGTAGTAGTATTCAGTATAGAAAGCCTTAATCATCCGTATGAAAAGCCTTAGCTATATCCAAGAAGCGGCTTGGAATAAGACACTAGTAAACGGAAACAGATTTTTAGTCAACAAGAAAAGAATTTGAGAATAATCCACTATTTTTGCATTTAAGTAAAAGACTATACGCAATATGACTAAGAAACGAACAATGAAAAAAACAATATGACAGCAGAAGAATTAGGCCAGATGATATGGAACGTGAAGGAACTCCTTCGCAATGTATATGACAATAAGGACGTGGAGGATGTAATTCTTCCGTTCACTCTCCTCCGCCGTCTGGACTGCGTACTTGTAGGTTCAGAAAGCCGTGTGGCAGCTAACATGAAGCAACTGGAAGAACTTGGTCAGACCTCACAAGAGGATATCGACAATATGATGCCGATGCTCATGGATGCTGCCGGCTACAAATTCTACAATACGAGCGGTCTGTCACTCTCTAAGTTGATAACAGTTCCCGCCGACCTGACGAATAACTTCAAGACCTATCTTTGAAGGCTTCAGTCCGAACATCCGTGAAATTCTGAAAAACTTCACCGGTAAAGGTGAAAATGCGAGCCTGAGCGATATCTTCTTAAACCTTGCCCGAAAGAATCTTCTGCTTCAAGTGACTAAAGCTTTTGTGCTGAACATCGACCTCAGTCCCGACAAAGTAGACAACCACATGATGGGTACTGTCTTCGAAATTGTCATTCGTTATGCAAAAGAGTCTGTAGGTATCGGCGCCGGTCAATTCTATACTCCTCGCGACATCGTTCGCTTGATGACAGAGATTACTCTGCTCGGTCAAGAAGATAAGATTTACCAAGATGGTAAGATAATCTCTGTGTATGACCCCTGCTGTGGTACGGGCGGCATCCTGACGTTGACCAAAGATACTATAGAGGAAACGGCGAAGGAGCGTAGAGTGGATGTAACCGTCAACCTGTTTGGTCAGGAATTAAACGACAAAACATACGCACTCTGCAAGAGTGATATCATCATGAAGGGTGACGAGGCAAAGGGTATCGCTGTAGGTGATACCCTTCTCATCGATGAATTCCGCGATCAAAAGTTCAACTTTATGCTGGCGAACCCTCCGTACGGCGTGGACTGGAAACGTGAATACGATTCTGTTTCTGCCGAAGCGGAAGATAAAAGCAGTCGTTTTTTTGCTCGGGACTGCCCGACAAGAGCGACGGTCAGTTACTATTCACCTTGCACATGCTTCATAAGATGGATCCCAAAGGCAGTCGCGTAGGCATCCTCTCTAATGGCTCACCACTGTTTAACGGTGGTGCAGGTTCGGTTGGAGCAATATTCGCAAACACATGCTTGACAATGATTTACTTGACGCTATCATTGCTTTGCCCGGCGGTTTGTTCTATGGCACAGGTATCGCTACCTATCTTTGGATATTTGATAACAAGAAGCCCGAAAGCCACAAGAATAAAGTGTTACTGATAAATGCAGCAAAAGACGAGTACGTCCAGCCTATGCGCAAGAACCTCGGTATGAAGAATATCTTGGTCAGCGATTATGGTCGAAATGAAATATGTCGTATCTACCATGCTTTTGAGACTTGCGACAATGCAAAACTTATGGATAAGGATGATTTCTTCTACACTTACATTACTGTTGAACGCCCTCTTCGTCTTATATATAAGGATGTGAAGACAAAGTATGCTGCGCTCGATGAAAAGAAGCGGAGCGAAGCTTTGGCAAACATCGTTGCGTTGAACGATATTGATACAGAACGCACCGATGCTGAGTTCTTTGCTTACTTGGAGTCGAAGAAGATAAAGACTACCGCAAAACTTATCAAAGATTGTCGCACCTTCTTTGGTGAAGTGTCTGAAACAGCTCCCGAGGTTCATGTCATACCACTTGATGATAGCAGCGACTTGGTAGCTGACACTAATTTGCGTGACTATGAATCGATTCCATTCAAGACGGATATTCAAGAGTATTTTCAAAACGAGGTGCTTCGCTTTGCTCCTGATGCATGGATGGATAGAGAGAAAGACAAGATAGGTTGCGAGTTCCCCATTTCAAAACTGTTTTATGAATATCAGCCGCTGCGTTCAGTAGAGGATATCCTTGCGGATATTCGGGCTCTCGAAGAAGATGAGGAACAGAGCATACAATCACTGATTAATGATTAAAAGCTATCATGAAAACTTACGAAGAATATAAAGTCAGCGGAGTAAAGTGGCTGGGTAAGGTGCCAAAACACTGGGAAATATGCCGTTTCAAAGATTTTATAAGCCTACAGACACAGACTTCACTCTCAGAAAATAAAATAGGCTTAGAAAATATTGAATGTGCGACAGGAAAATTCATCGAAACGAATTCAGAATTTGAAGGAAATGGCATTGCTTTTGACGTAGGGGATGTTATCTATGGGAAATTACGCCCCTATTTAAAAAAAAAGTGTGGTTATCTACTTTTTAATGGCAATGCTGTTGGAGATTTTTTGTATTTAGAGCAAAGAATACAAACTCTGCTTCTTATATAAGATATGTTATGCTTTCTGATGGTTTCACAAAAGAAGCCGATGGCTCTACATTTGGCACAAAAATGCCTCGCGTTTCTTCAAACTTCATAATGTCAATGCGGTATTTTCTTCCCCCTCCTTTCGAACAACAAGCCATTGCAGACTACTTGGATGCCAAGACGGAGAAGATGGACCAAATGATTGCTAAGGCAGAAAAGAAAATAGAATATCTTGGTGAACTTAAACAATCACTTATTACTCGTGCCGTGACACGAGGACTGAATCCCAATGCACCACTCAAAGATAGTGGGGTGAAATGGATTGGCGATATTCCAAGAGATTGGGAAATTCCTCGTCTTAATTTTGTTACATCAAAAATCGGCAGTGGCAGTACTCCCAAAGGTGGTAGTGAAGTGTATGTGGACGAAGGAGTTGTATTTTTTAAGGAGTCAAAATGTGTATAATGATGGACTACGCCTAAATGATGTCGTACACATTGTACCTTCCATTCATGAACAAATGAAAGGTACAAAAGTGCAAGTTGATGATATTTTGTTCAACATAACAGGAGCCTCTATTGGTAGATGTTGCCGCTTCACTAAAGGCATTGGCGAAGCTAACGTTAATCAACATGTATGTATCGTTCGTCCAAAGAATATTTTACCAACATTCTTAATGTATTGTCTTCAATCATTTGTAGGGCAAACGCAATTAAGACAATTGCTTAAAGGTGGTAATCGCGAAGGACTCTCCGGAGAATCATTCAAAAATTTCTATGTTCTACTGCCCAGTCCGAACGAGCAACAACAAATCGCCACCTACCTTGACATAAAATGTTCAAAGATAGACCACATTGTCGCTACCCAAAAGAAAAAAAAAAATTGCTTACCTTCAAGAACTGAAACAAAGCCTTATCACCAATGTAGTGACAGGCAAGATTAAAGTAAGCTGATACATTATAGAATATAAGACCATGAAAGCAAGCAATAACAAGGAAGAAGAACCTCATTTCGTAAAGCGAGATAAATTTGCCATAACCGCAGAATATAAGCAATGGTTTGCCGATATCAAATCTCGTTTGCGAAACAGTCAGATAAAAGCAGCCATCAAAGTAAACGGTACACTGCTGGAATTCTATTGGAGCTTAGGTCGTGACATTGTAAAGATGAAAGCGGAACAAGCATGGGGGAAGTGGTGTTTTGCAACAGCTCAGCTTTGATTTGCGAGATGAGTTTCCTGATATGAAAGGATTGTCATACACCAACTTGCGATATGCGGCACAGTGGTTCAGATTCTATACAAGTGATGATGAGTCAATTTGCCAACAACTTGTTGGCGAATTATCCATGCCACAAAAATTCGCTCTTGTGCCTTGGGGACATCACATTGAAATCATGGCCAAGAGTAAGAGCGTGGACGAAGCATTGTTCTATATAAACGAAGTGATTGCCGGCAACTGAGTCGCGCCACCCTGATGAATATGCAGAAAGCAGGCCTTTATGAAAGACGAGGAAGAGCGCAAACCAATTTCAACAACAAGTTGCCACAACCGCAAGATGAACTGGCACAAGAAATATTGAAAGACCCTTATAACTTTGATTTCCTTACGTTGCGAGAACCATATAATGAACACATGCTTGAAGAAGCCTTAGAACACAATATCCGTCGGTTTCTGCTAGAATTAGGTACAGGTTTTGCATACGTTGGGAGCCAGATGGAACTCCGTATGCCTGGTGGAACCAGCTACTTTCCGGATATGGTATTCTATCATACAAAACTGAAATGCTATGTCGTGCTTGAGCTTAAAGTCGTGGAATTTGAACCTGAGTTTGCCGGTAAACTCAACTTCTATGTATCGGCGGCAGACCATCTTTTAAAAGATGACAATGACAACCCCAGTATAGGATTGCTGGTATGCAAGTCGAAAAACGAGACCGTGGTAAAGTGGGCTTTTGAAGGCATTGACCGCCCGTTGGGAGTAGCAACCTATGAACTTGATGAAGTACTGAAAAAGACACTGGCAGAGAAACTGCCAAGTATTGAAGACATAGAAAATGCAATAGAAGAGTAAATTGTGCGGAAACACTGCACGGTTATACACGAGCTTTGCAATCATAAAACGAAAAATATGAACCGATATGTTTGAACTACTAAACGAAACTCTCTTTGAGAAACATATGGCAGAATACCTTGCAGGAAGCAGGATGTACAATCAACGCACACCAAAGGATTTCAATATTCAAAAGTTGGTGGACTCAGATATGCTTTTACAATTCTTACGCGAGCAACCTATATGGCAGAAACTTATTAATCAAGGTTTTGCTGACGAACAAGATGCGCTCAACATTGTGATTGAAACCATCAATACGAAAATTAATCGTGGTGAGAGTTTGCTGTCACTGTTGAAAAACGGCTTCATGCTGCAAGGTCGACGCATCCGATTGGCGGCTTTCAAACCGGAGATGACTCTCGATGATGATGCCGACCACCTCTACCAGAAAAATATCTTCAGCGTGGTTCGTCAGATGAAGTACAGCACCCTGGGCTTCGATAAGGAGAATGAACTCGACCTCTGCATCCTGTTAAACGGTCTGCCTATCATTACTCTGGAGTTGAAGAACGAAGCTACCGGTCAGACTGTGGTGAACGCCATGCACCAATATCAGACCAACCGTCACCCACAAAACCGTATGCTTCGCACCTGTCTGGTTCACTTCGCCATGGATAACAACCGGGTGATGATGACCACCAAGCTGGCCGGCAATAATACACAGTTCCTCCCATTCAACAAGGAAACAGTGAATCCACAAGTAGAGGGAGATTATCCGACCTGCTATATGTGGAAAGAAGTGTTACAAGCTGATTCTTTACTAAATCTCATTCAGCATTTCATTAAACGCATTACACCTAAGAAAGGTGAACCGTTCTATATATTCCCCCGCTATCACCAATTGCGTTGCGTTCGTAATATCATTAGCGACGTGCGAGAGAAAGGCGTAGGTCAAACCTATCTTGTGCAGCACTCAGCAGGTTCAGGCAAAACAAAGAGCATGTCATGGCTGGCCTTCCAACTGGCAAACCTTCAGAATGCAGATAACACCCGGTGTTCGATTCGGTTATCATGATAACCGACCGTATTGTACTCGACCGGAACATTGCCGATGAAATAAAGGGAATGGAAGAAGTAGCCGGTACTGTAAAAGACATCCGCAAAGGTTCACGTAATCTGGCAAAAGCATTAGCAGAAGGCGGTCACCGCATCATCATCTCCACTGAACAAAAGTTCAGCTTTGCATTACCTAAGTTGAAGGAGGCTGCCGGTTCACACTTTGCTGTCATCATAGACGAGGCGCATACAGCCTTTGGCAAGCAAGCGTCGCACGATGTGCGTCAAGTTCTCACCGACAAGAGTGAGCTTCGCGAAACGGTAGAAGAGTTCGGTATTGAGAGTCGTGAAGCCGAGAACAATATGCAAGACCAAATGTTAGCCGAACTGCAAGCTGCCCGCAGCATCAATAGCGGTCATATCAGTTACTTTGCTTTCACAGCCACGCCAAAGTCACAGACTTTTGCACTCTATGGCCGTAACGGAAAGGCATTCGACACCTATTCCATGAAACAAGCCATTGAGGAAGGCTTTATCCTTGACGTGCTGAAAAACTATACCACCTTCCAAACCATGTTTGAGCTGGTAAGTAAGGTAGATCTTCCTGAAGACACACCTGAATACGAAAAGCAGAATGCACTCCGCTTGATGATGCAATATGTGAACCAGCACCCATACGTCATCAACTACAAAGCCAATATGATGGTAGACTACTTCATGCAGCACTCTGCCCAAAAGATGAAAGGGCAGGCAAAAGCCATTGTAGTGACTTCCAGCCGCGCCAACGCCATATTGTTCCACCAAGCCATCACACGCCGGTTGAAAGAGAAGTACAATGGCGAGGTAAAAAAGCCCTTGTGGCATTCAGCGGTGAAGTAGAAATCAATGGTAACAAATATACCGAGGAAAAAATAAACGGCTTCGGAATCAAAGACAATGGCATTGCCGTTGAATTCAAACAGCCTAATCAAAGATTCTTGGTCGTAGCCGATAAGTTCCAGACCGGATTCGACCAGCCTTTACTCCATACCATGTTTGTAGACAGGAAGTTAGGCGGTGTGCAGTGCATCCAAACACTAAGTCGTTTGAACCGCTGTCATCCCGACAAGCAAGATACCCTGATTATCGACTTCGTAAACAAACACGAGGACATAAAGGCAGCGTTCGAAGACTATTACGATGCCACATGGTTACAAGGAAACTACAACCCATCAAACATCTATGAATATAAGAATGACATTGAGCGCAGGAAACTCTTTACACAGCGCGATGTAGATAAGGTTGTAACCTTATTGCTATGCGGAGATGAACAACAGATAGTCGGCATTCCATCTATCTTAGGACAACTGGTAAACGAATATGTGAAGCCTTTACCTGAAGAAGAACAGGAACTCATCCGCAAAGAGGTGAACCGTTACATCCGCCAGTACGGATTGCTTGCTCAGCTAATGAAATTCCTTGACCCTGACTTGGAACGTTTCTACATGTTCTGCAAGCTCTACTACAAATATCTGCCTTATACCAAGGAGACTTTGCCACTGGACATCTTGGAAAAGATTGACCTTGACAAGTATCGTATTCAATTAGCAGAACAGGGCTGTATCACATTAGAGGGAGAAGGTGGCAAACTGACACCTCCAAGTACTGCCAGCATTAGCGGTGGGGAGAAGGAGTTTGACAATCTCGATCATCTCATCCACATGATAAATGAGCCTTATGAAGGTTTCCTCAACGAAAATGACCAAATAATCCTTGAGTTGCTGCGTCAGTTGAGGAATGACCCGAACGTGAAAGCAAGCATTCAGCGCAGAAAACTCCCACTCCAGCCTGTTGAAGATGGTAGAAAAGGAGTTCAACAAAAAAGTCGCGACACAGTTAGGCAAGTATATTAATTTGAAAAAACTGCTCAATAGCAATCAAGCTTTCAATGAGGAATTCTTAAACATGCTAGTAACCTTCCTGGGGCAAAGTTTCCATACAGGTAAGGTGCTTGAATATAATGAGGAGTTGCTTAAAGATGTGATGTTTGAGAAACTTGAAGATACTTTCAGTGAACTCTGCGGGCATGGCTATCGTGAACTTGAAGAAGTGCTCGATTGTCTTTTCGCCATCTTGAAGACCCACACTGTAAAGAACTTGGATGGGCTGAACACCATGATTCCAAATCAACTGAACAAGTTCTATCGTGGCGAGAACGAGCCGGTAGACTTGAAAGTGATATTCGAGCATTGTTGCTAAGTATGAGGCATTCCTCCGCAAACTCTATTACTTGAAAGAGGGAGAACTCTTTGTGTCTACCAAAGGTACAGATGGTTGGGTGGCCATCGTAAAGACTTTCCATGAAATAGATAACCTCTATTATAATCATGGCAAAAATCCGAAGTTGAACACTTTTGAGACCTACTATAAGTGCATTTCAAAGTGGAGAAACGAGAACGTTCACCTTGCTCCGGAACTACCCGATGCAGAGGTTGCTCCAGCCATCCACATGGTGGTCAGCATGTATATCTATGCCGTAATGGTCAGCATTACAGACTTGGAAATGGCAGGTTGTGAACTTAACAATTCGGGAGTTACTGCTCCTGATGTATGTCCTTCCACTCCTATAATCCCTTATAAAATGACTACAATGGCTGATTTGGGCAGAGATGATTCTAAAAACCAAAAGGTAGCGGATCATCCTATTGACAAGATGAACGAGGCAGAAAAGATGGACCTCTTGAAGCGCAGTATTCTGAAAGCGCAAAGTTACACTCCGCTATTCACCAAAAAGCGTCATTGGATGTCAATCTATAAGATGGCAGCACACAAGAACATCATCATCGATGGCGACTACGCACACTTCGTACAGCGTATCGGCATGATGGATCTGAAAAATATGCCTAGCGGTTTATCTGAAAACTATCTAAGCCGCATGAACAAAGGCGTTTTCGCTGATGATCCCAGCGAGTGGACAAGCATTGGCTTGAGCGGCATAAAACTCTCTGAGTTCACCGATATCAAGGAAACCGCAGAGAAATTCGGTAAAATCATCGACGAAATTAACTATAAGGAATAAGCCTGGAAACTAGTTTAAACAAAAAAGATGGCAACAAATAAAAATGCGATTGTTCGATACAGAGCTTTGGATAAATGCTTTAGTAGTAGAACTAGGAAATATTACATGAACGACCTCATTGAGGCTTGTCGTATGGCACTTGAACGCCAGAATGGTGATAGCGGTTCAAAAGGTGCCGAAGGAGTACAACGTCGTCAAATCTTTGACGATATGAACGACATGGAACTGATGTACGGAGTCACTATCGACAGAATCCAAGACGGTCATAAAAAATATTACCGCTACGCAGTCGACTCAAAAACAATGGCCGAGGCGGGTCCTTCTCAAGAAGAAATGGATTGCATACTTGAGGCTGCCGCCATCATGAAACGCTTTGAAGGAATTCCTCAGTTCGACTGGCTGGACGATCTGGAAAAGAAACTTTATACAACTTCAAAACTAGGTAGTGCAACTCAAAAGGCAGTTAGCTTCCAGCACAACCAATACCTTACAGGTATAGACAAGTGGTACAAGCCTATATTTGAAGCTATTGTTGCAAAGAAAGTAATAGAAATAAGTTACCATCCGTTTGGTAAAGATGTTAGAACAGTTGTGGTGAGCCCTTATCATTTGAAACAGTACAACAATCGTTGGTTCTTGATAGCGAAACGCAAGGACTTTGACAAAATGTCCAACTATGCGATAGACCGAATTAAAGAGATAAAGGAAACGACCAAAGTGTTTGAACCCCTAGACGATGACTTTGATTTCGAAGAGTTCTTTAGTGACGTGGTGGGCGTTTCCGTGCTTGAAGGCGCACCCGTGGAAAATGTTATTCTGCACGTTACCGACAAGGCGTGGAATTACATTACAACAAAGCCGCTGCATGAGTCTCAATCAGTACTAAACAGCAAACAAGCCGACGGTAAATGGGAGGTTCGACTGAAGGTACAAGACAACTATGAATTACGTTCGCTTCTACGTTCCTTTGGCGACAGTGTTGAGGTTATAGCTCCAGCCACCTTACGCCAAGAAATGAAAGAAATGGCCCGGCGTGTTTTCCAAATGTATAACGACTAAATCTATGTACTATGAAAGACACTATACCTGTAAACGCCATCTATCACTATCCGACTTCTTATAGTCTTGAATAATAATTAACTTAAAACAAATCCAAAAAAAACTCCCATAGTACCTGCTATGGCTATATTTCTAAAAAGCGACAGTCTATTAGATAGAATTTATTTACTTTATGTCACTAAACATATCCATTAATTCATAGTATCTCAGTTATTTTACTATCTTTGTGACAAAACACCTGAATGCTATGACTGTCACCTTATCTAACAAACTTCCTGCCTATCCTACTTTTGTGGAAGGCATCCGCCGTGCGCCCGACAGAGGTTATCGTCTGACACCGGCACAAACAGAAACCGCACTGAGGAATGCACTGCGTTACATTCCCGAAGAACTTCACGCCCGACTCGCCCCGGAATTTATGGATGAACTGCTTACCCGGGGAAAAATCTATGGCTACCGTTTCCGGCCGCAAGGCGATTTGAAAGCAAAGCCTATTGACGAATATAAAGGAAACTGCATCGAAGGAAAAGCATTTCAAGTAATGATAGACAACAACCTTTCATTTGATATTGCCTTGTATCCTTACGAACTGGTCACTTACGGTGAAACAGGACAAGTATGCCAAAACTGGATGCAATACCGGCTCATTAAACAATATCTGGAAGTAATGACTGACGAACAGACTTTGGTAGTGGAAAGCGGACATCCCCTTGGTCTGTTCAAGTCAAAGCCCGAAGCACCGCGTGTTATTATCACTAATTCCATGATGGTAGGCATGTTCGACAACCAGCGTGACTGGGAAATTGCTGCACAGATGGGCGTTGCCAATTACGGTCAGATGACAGCAGGCGGATGGATGTACATCGGTCCGCAAGGCATTGTACACGGCACATTCAATACCTTATTGAATGCCGGCCGCATGAAATTAGGAGTACCGCAGGATGGAAATCTTAACGGGCATCTCTTTGTTTCTTCCGGTTTGGGCGGAATGAGCGGCGCACAGCCTAAAGCTGCCGAAATAGCAGGAGCCGCCGCCATCATTGCCGAAGTAGATGCCTCACGCATCGAAACACGGTATCGCCAAGGATGGGTGCAGCACGTCACTGCCGACTTGAAAGAAGCCTATACCCTTGCTGCCGAAGCCATGAGGCTACGCAAGCCTTGTTCCATTGCTTATCACGGAAATGTAGTAGATTTGCTGGAGCATGCTTTGAATCACCATATAGATATTGAACTGCTGAGCGACCAAACCTCGTGCCATGCCGTGTACGAAGGAGGATACTGTCCGGCAGGCATCACTTTCGATGAACGTACCCGCCTGTTGAAAGACGACCGTGTACGATTTGAAAAGCTTGTAAATGCTTCACTACGCCGCCATTTCAATGCTATAAAAGCACTGGTGGAACGCGGTACTTATTTTTTCGATTACGGCAATTCATTTATGAAAGCCATTTATGATGCAGGAGTAAAGGAAATCTCACGCAATGGCATTGATGAAAAAAAGACGGCTTCATCTGGCCTTCTTATGTAGAAAGACATTATGGGACCGCAACTTTTTGATTACGGCTACGGACCTTTCCGTTGGGTTTGTCTCAGCGGTAAACATGAAGATTTGATAAAAACCGACCATGCCGCCATGGAGTGTATCCCCCAAAAGAACGACGCGGACAGGACATGGATATTGGATATGGATACGTGATGCCGAAAAGAACAATCTGGTAGTCGGCACTCAGGCACGCATCCTCTATCAGGACGCACTCGGTCGCATGAATATCGCCTTGCGTTTTAACGAAATGGTACGCAAAGGAGAAGTAGGTCCATTATGTTGGGACGAGACCACCATGATGTGAGTGGAACCGATTCTCCTTTCCGTGAAACATCGAACATCAAGGACGGCAGCAATGTAATGGCAGATATGGCAGTCCAGTGCTTTGCAGGCAACTGTGCACGCGGCATGAGTCTGGTCGCCCTGCACAATGGCGGAGGCGTAGGTATCGGCAAAGCCGTCAACGGCGGATTCGGAATGGTGTGCGACGGTAGTGATCGAGTAGACGCCATTTTACGCTCGTCCATGCTATGGGATGTCATGGGCGGTGTGGCACGACGCTCATGGGCACGTAATCCGCATGCCATGGAAACATCCGAAGAATTTAACCATACTCATCGGGAACAGGGCTATCATATCACCATGCCGCATCTGGCAGAAGATGCATTAATCGACAGAGTATTAAAAGAAAAAGGTATAAAACATCAATAACATTACGAATTATGAGCTGGACAAAAATCATGGAATGCGTTCCCAACTTTAGCGAAGGACGCGACTTGCAGAAAATAGATCAGATAGTATCTCCCTTCCGTGCACGCGCCGGGGTAAAACTGCTCGACTATAGCAATGATGAAGACCATAATCGTCTTGTGGTCACCGTAGTGGGAGAACCTGATGCTTTAAAAGAAGCGGTGATAGAAGCCATCGGCATAGCAGTAAAGCTGATTGACCTCAACCATCATCAAGGACAGCACCCGCGAATGGGAGCGGTAGATGTAGTACCGTTCATTCCTATCAAAGGATGTACCATGGAAGAAGCCATCGCCATCTCTAAAGAAGTAGCGCAACGGGTAGCCTCTCAATATAACCTTCCGGTCTTCCTCTATGAGAAATCAGCAAGCGCTCCTCATCGCGAAAATCTTGCCGCCATCCGTAAAGGAGAATTCGAAGGCATGAAGGAAAAAGATTCACCAACCCGAATGGCATCCCGATTTCTTGGTCCCGAAGAACGGCATCCCACTGCCGGAACCGTTGCCATCGGAGCTCGCATGCCGTTAGTGGCTTATAATATCAATCTGAACACCCCCAGCCTGGAGATTGCACATGATATTGCCAAGAAAACCGTTTTATCGGAGGCGGGCTGCGCTTTTGCAAAGCCATGGGTGTGGAACTGAAGGACCGAGGTATCACCCAGGTGTCCATGAACCTGACAGACTACAGCAAGACTGCCCTCTATCGGGCTTTTGAGATGGTGCGTTTCGAAGCCCGCCGCTACGGAGTAAGCATCATCGGCAGCGAAATTGTGGGCCTGGTTCCCATGGAAGCTCTGATTGACACAGCCTCTTATTATTTGGGATTGGAAAACTTCTCCATGCAGCAAGTACTGGAAGCACAGATTATGGAATAACAAGAAATCTATCGTCATGAACAACAACCTTATCATCAAGAATGCCCGCATCATCACCCCTGCTTTAAGACCTCTGCCCTGAAAGGTAAAGAGATGAACCAACTGCTGGATCTCACCGGAGGAACCGTAAAAGTAACCGACGGAGTGATTACCTATGCAGGTCCATCCCGTCCTACATGTGAAGAACCGGAAGAAGGCTACGAGATTCTGGATGCCGAAGGACGAGTGTTGCTTCCCGGATTCATCGACTCACATACCCACCTGGTATTCGGAGGCTATCGCCCCGAAGAATTTATTTGGCGCATGAATGGCGAAAGCTATATGAGCATCATGCAACGCGGAGGAGGTATCGTCAACACGGTACATGCCACTCGTGAAGCGACACCGGAGGAATTGAAATGCAAAGCCGAATGGTTCATCGATGTCATGAGCCGCATGGGGGTCACTACAGTGGAAGGGAAAAGCGGTTACGGACTTGACCGCGATACGGAGCTTAAGCAACTGGAAGTGATGCGTTCCATCAATCTCTCTCCGCAACGCAAAGTAGATATAGCTGCCACCTTTCTCGGTGCACATGCATTGCCTCCCGAATATCAGGGCAGAGCCGACGAATACATTGATTTTCTCATCCATGAAATGCTTCCTCTGGTCCGTGAAAAGCAACTTGCCGAGAATTGCGACATTTTTTGCGAGCAAGGTGTCTTTACCGTAGCACAATCCCGGCGACTCCTGCAAGCCGCACAGGAACTGGGACTCGGTGCCAAGATACATGCCGATGAGATAGTAAGCTTCGGCGGTGCCGAACTTGCCGGTGAAATAAAAGCGCTCAGCGCCGATCATTTGCTGCACGCTTCGGATACCGGCATCCGTGCAATGGCAGAAAATAAGGTTGTCGCCACACTCCTGCCTCTGACCGCCTTTACGCTTCGTGAACCTTATGCACGAGGACGTGACATGATAGACAGCGGTTGTGCCGTAGCCCTCGCCACCGACCTCAATCCGGGAAGTTGTTGTTCCGGCTCCATCCCACTGACATTTGCACTGGCTTGCCTATATATGCATCTCACATTGGAAGAAGCTATCACAGCCATGACATTAAACGGAGCTGCCGCGCTGGGTTATGCCCACCGGACAGGAAGTATCGAAGTAGGCAAACAGGGAGATTTTGTCCTGCTGGACACCGATACCCCGGCTGTACTCGTTTACTATACCGGCATGAACTCCGTGCAACACACCATCAAAGGAGGACGTATTCTATTCTAAAATATTCATCTAACTAAAAAACATAATACCATGTTAACAGAACTCACTATTAAAGAATTTATTCATAAAGTCATCAGCAACGATCCTGTTCCCGGTGGCGGAAGCGTATCCGCCTTCAATGGTGCTTTGGCAACCTCCCTCGCCGCAATGGTTGCCAACCTGACCATCGGACGGAAGAAATACGCCGAAGTAAACGAAGTTATGGAAGACCTTTCCGCCCGTTTTGAGGAACTGGCACGTCAACTCATTATTGATGTAGACCGTGACTCGGATGCGTATAACCGCGTATTTGCCGCATTCAAACTTCCCAAAGAAACAGAAGAAGAGAAAAACATCCGCAGCGAAGCGATTCAAAAAGAAACCAAATATGCAGCCGAAGTACCGATGGAAGTGGCACGTATCGTCCATTCCATCCTGCCGATGATTGACGTAGTGGCACGAAAAGGAAACAGCAATGCCGTGACCGATGCTTGTGTGGCTATGATGTGTGCACGAACCGCTATACTGGGCGCATTGCTGAATGTCCGCATCAATCTCACTTCTATCAAAGACGAGAAATTTGTAAAAGAAATGACTGAAGAAGCGGATATGATAGAAAAGACAACGATTGCCGAAGAACAAAAGATACTGGACTATGTGAAAACCGTTTTCTAAAAAAGAAGATTATGAATAACGTATATCAAATAGGTTCCGGCGAACTCACATTCGATATTATCGAACGTATCATCAATGAGAACCTGAAACTGGAACTGGCGTCCGAAGCACGGGAGCGCATTCAGAAGTGCAGGGACTATCTGGATAAAAAGATAGCCAATTCCGACACACCGCTTTATGGTATTACCACCGGATTCGGCTCGCTGTGCAACCGCAATATCTCGTCTGACGAACTGAGTACCTTACAAGAGAATCTGGTGAAAAGCCATGCTTGCAGTGTAGGCGAAGAGATGCCGCATGTCATAGTAAAACTGATGTTTCTGCTCAAGGCACATGCCCTTTCGTTGGGACATAGCGGTGTGCAAGTCATTACCGTACAACGCATCATCGACTTCTTCAACAATGATGTAATGCCCATTGTATATGACCGTGGCTCGTTAGGTGCATCCGGCGATCTTGCTCCGCTTGCCAACCTTTTCCTGCCGCTTATCGGTGTGGGAGATGTATATTATAAAGGTAAGCGATGCGAAGCCATCAGTGTACTCGATGAATTTGGCTGGGAGCCTGTAAAACTGAAAAGTAAAGAAGGACTGGCTTTGCTGAACGGTACACAATTCATGAGCGCCAACGGTGTTTATGCCATCTTGAAAGCGTTCCGACTGAGCAAGAAAGCCGACCTCATTGCCGCTATTTCTCTTGAAGCTTTCGACGGACGTCTTGATCCGTTCATGAATTGTATCCAGCAGATGCGACCGCACCAAGGCCAGATAGAGACAGGGGGAAGCGCATTCCGCCGTATACTGGAAGGAAGTGAAATCATAACTCAGCCCAAAGACACATGTGCAAGACCCCTACTCATTCCGTTGTATTCCCCAAGTACACGGCGCTACCAAAGATGCCATTCGCCATGCCGCGTCCGTTTTGCTGACCGAGATCAACTCTGTCACCGACAATCCCACCATCTTCCCCGATGAAGACCTGATTATATCGGGCGGAAACTTCCATGGACAACCTCTGGCACTCGTCTATGATTATCTCGCCATCGCTTTGGCCGAACTGGGGAATATATCCGAGCGTCGTGTGGCCCAGCTTATTATGGGACTTCGCGGACTGCCCGAATTCCTTGTTGCCAATCCCGGACTGAATTCAGGCTTTATGATTCCCCAATATGCAGCAGCCTCTATGGTAAGCCAAAATAAAATGTATTGCTACTCCGCCAGCAGTGATTCCATTGTATCCAGCAACGGACAAGAAGACCATGTGAGCATGGGGGCCAATGCTGCCACCAAACTGTTTAAGATAATGGACAACCTGGAACATATACTTGCCATCGAACTGATGAACGCCGCACAAGGACTGGATTTCCGCCGCCCGCTCCGCAGTTCACCGTTTATTGAAAAGTTTCTCGCCACCTACCGCAACGAGGTACCTTTTATAAAAGAAGATATTGTGATGTATAAGGAAATACATAAAACAGTAGCTTTTTTAAAACGGCATCAAGTAAATTATTAAACGGTATTTCGGACTCGGATTATAAAGGTCTCACATCCCTTTTTACTATTAAAGACTATAAGATCCATATAATCCGAGCCCGAATTCATATCTTTGCAGTAACAAAAAAATAGCGAAGATGAATTACGATAATAAAGAAGAAATGTTTCCTATAGTAGATGAACAAGGAAACATAACAGGAGCTGCAACCCGTGGAGAATGTCATAATGGAAGTAAATTGCTACATCCGGTAGTCCACTTACATGTATTCAACAGTAAAGGCGAACTCTATTTGCAAAAGCGTCCTGACTGGAAAGATATCCAACCAGGCAAATGGGACACAGCCGTAGGCGGACACATAGATTTAGGTGAAAATGTGGAAACAGCCTTGAAACGTGAAGTAAAAGAAGAACTGGGCATCACCGACTTTACTCCCGAATTACTGACTAGCTATATATTCGAATCCACCCGGGAAAAAGAATTGGTATTCTCACATAAAACCACTTATGACGGTCCCATTATTCCCAGCGAGGAACTGGATGGCGGCCGTTTTTGGTCACTAGAAGAGATCAGAAGCAATATTGGGAAAGAAATATTTACACCTAATTTTGAGAATGAATTTCAGAAGCTGGGCTTCTGAAATAGTTTTTCTGTAATGAAAAGTGGCAAATTCTTGATGCAGGTCAAGAATTTGCCACTTTTGCATACATTTTATCTTTATCAGAGTACAATCTAGAACAAAACAGCATAATTTTGTGTTGTAAAACATAAAAAGAAAGGATAACGAGATTATGAAAAAGGTAAAAAGTATTTTTAAGAAAGCCCTTGCTATGATGGGTGAAAACGAAGTAAAAGCTTGGGGTATAGGGATTAAGTAAGAAAACAACCCTATTTTTTAATCAAAGAAAGGATAACATTATGAAAAGTTAAAGAAATCATTAAGACAGATCTTATTGATATGGAAATGGTCTTGGGATACGAAATCAAAGTAGCACATATGATTAGAACTTTATTTAAACCTCAATAGTATAAAGGAGAGAGAGTAATCAATGGATTATTTTCTTTTTATTTATCGAGATATCTTATTTACTACAAATAATTAGGAAATGCGATAAGTATTTTAAGAACTTATCCTATTTGTCAGAAGTAGCTACAGGTGGTATTTATTGTGAAAAAGAGCTTTTTTAGCTTCTTGTTTTCTACCTTTTTATATACCGTAATGATGCTTTATTACATAAAGATAAAGTGTGAAAAATTATAGAAACAGCATCGGATAATTAAGATAGTGAAACGGGAATGAGATAATTTATCTTTTTAGAGCAATAATGGTGAATAAATCAATAATATTATTATCTTTGCCGCTGTTAGTGAATGAAAATAGGATAAGTTCTTAAAATACTTAGCAAATACTCCTTAATTCATTAGCCTTTCAAATCTATT
>VOFK01003440.1_pt1 | contig 44946 bp, 82 predicted proteins | sample 5384121 | NCBI WGS metagenome assembly VOFK01 (sample SAMN12384730, study PRJNA508395) | human gut metagenome | isolation source: healthy gut J | host: Homo sapiens | reverse complement strand
TCAAACGTACTTCGTTCGGTTACGTGTGCTCACGTCCATGAAAAAGACAAATAAAGTTTGCAGACTTGGCAGGTGTCAAACGTATCCGTATTCATGACTTCCGTCACAGCCACGCTTCTTTGCTCGCCAATGAGGGAATAAACATTCAGGAGATAGCAAGACGTCTTGGACATTCCAACATATCAATGACATGGAACACCTACTCGCACCTCTACCCACGAGAGGAAGAACGTGCGGTGAAGATATTGAACACAATCGTGTAAAAATCGTGTATACAAAAAGAAAACCACCGTAAATACGGTGGTTTTGTTCGTTTGGCGGAGATGGAGAGATTTGAACTCTCGCTACGGTTTTTGCCGTACTACCGCATTTCGAGTGCGGACCCTTCAGCCACTTGGGTACATCTCCTTGTGTCAACTATACTATTATACAAGTAATCACAAAAAAGTCAAGCCCTTTGTGCAAATTTAAGCACAAAGAGCTTGTCCATTATCTATTGCTGAGCACGCCTCTGCATATCCTTAACATATGCAAGCGTTTCAGGAGTGTAGCCCACCATTGCGTTGGGACAACATTGGGAAAGCAATTGCATAAGCCCCATGGCGGTGTCCTTGCCCTTGGCATATACGTTAAAACGCAGTACATTCTTCTTTGTGCTTCGTGCAGACGATTATCTCGTTGGTGTAGCTGATGAAATTCATACTCGCTGTGTGCTGGTAAATGCCGTAGGCTTTCCTCTCGCCAGCACATCTGAAATGGCGCTTTCTTGTTGGCAAGCACCCTGTCGGATACGATAATATAATCGTCCTGATATTGTATGTTGGCGTAAAAGCTCGTCAGCCTGCTGTAAAAGATCGGGATTGGCTTTGAATATGCCGCTCTTTTCAGGGTGCGTCCTCCGTGACGTACCAAATATAAGAAATATAACACCAGGCGTAAGCGCAAAAAGTCCAAGTATCAATACGCTGTATTCACCGGCTACTACCGCCGCAAATGAGATAAATCCACCCATTAGCGTGAGTATCACACCGCCAACTATCATTGCTATCATTCTTTTTCGTATGTTGGCAAATACTACTTCTCGTCCCATTTTTGTTACCCCTCTTTACTTTTTATCCGTGATTCTGCTTTGCAACAAGACTCTCTCCGCAGTATATCTTCCTGAGCTTCGGCTTCTCTATCTTGCCCGTCGGGTTTCTCGGTATGTCTGCAAAAATTATCTTGTGCGGACGCTTGTATCTCGGAAGCTTCTGACAGAACGCCATTATCTCTTCCTCTGTGCATGGGTGGTCTGGCTTTAGCTCGATTATTGCCGCCGCTATCTCGCCCAAACGCTGGTCAGGCAGACCAATTACTGCCACGTCCCTGATAGCGTCATGACTTCTCAAAAAGTCTTCTATCTGTACAGGGTAAAGATTTTCTCCACCACTTATAATAACGTCCTTTTTTTGCGGTCAACAAGGTAAATAAATCCGTCCTCGTCCTCCTGAGCCATGTCGCCCGTGAAAAGACAGCCGTCTTTGAGAGTTTCAGCCGTCGCCTTTGGATCTCTGTAGTAGCAGGTCATAACGCCAGGACCTTTTACGCAAAAGCTCGCCAACTTCACCACGCTTTTACAGTGTTGCCCTTATCATCAACTATCTTGACCTTCCAGCCAAAGCCTGCCTTGCCTATTGCGCCTACCTTGTCAATGTTATCCATGCCAAGGTGTACACAGCCGGGGACCTATAGATTCGCTAAGACCATAGTTAGTGTCATATTTGTGGTTAGGAAAACCTTTTTCCAGCGTGCAATAAGTGACGGCGGAACAGGCTGTGCGCCTATGTGCATAAGCCTCCACTGTGAAAGCTCATACTTTGAAAGTGTCACCTCGCCGCTGTCGATAGCGTCAAGGATATCCTGCGCCCAAGGCACAAGAAGCCATACGATAGTACACTTTTCCCTTGGATACAGTATCAAGTATAAATTCAGGCTTCACGCCCTTGAGAAGCACCGCCTTGCCCCCTGAGATAAGGCTTCCGAACCAGTGCATCTTCGCACCTGTATGATAAAGGGAGGAATACAAAGGAAAAACGTCCTCCTTTGTCTGACCGTGATGGTTCTGCTCAACTCTTGCGGCGTGCATAAGGCTCTCGTGATTGTGCAGGATAGCCTTCGGGAAAGCCAGTTGTGCCTGACGAGAAGTAGATAGCCGCATCGTCCTCATCAGTAAGCTCTATGTACGGGTAGTGCTTGCACAATTTGCAGTGAGCCTGTCATAATGCTCTGCAAATGACGGACAGTTCTCGCCAACATAGAAAAAGAAGTCTGTTCTTGCTTATCTCATCAGCTATCTCCTCAACTCTGCCGATAAATTCAGGGCAAAATACAAGAATATCCACCTCGGCAAGGTCAAGACAGTATTTTATCTCCTCTGGAGTGTATCTGAAATTCAGCGGCACTGCAAGCGCACCCGTCTTGAGGATACCAAAATAAATAGGCAGCCATTCAAGACAGTTCATAAGCAGGATACCCACCTTGTCACCTTTTTTTACCCACGGGATAAAAGCAGATTGGCAAAGCGGTTAGCCTTTTCGTTGAAAACGCTCCAGGTTATCTCACGGCGATAATGACAGACCGGGTTAGGCTCGATAAGCTCATATTCCTTCCAAGTCACACGTCTGGTTTCTCTGATCTCAGGATTGACCTCTACCAGAGCAACATCGTTTCCGAACTCTCTTGCGTTGCGCTCCAGTATCTCGGTTATAGGCATACAAGAAAACTTCCTTTCATAATTAAAAGCTTGAAAGCTAGAAAACTTAAAAAAGCTTAAAAAGTATTCACAAACATATATGTTATTATTTTATCATATGATGACAAAAAAGTAAAAGAGATTTAAAACAGAATAAGTGACAAAGTGAAAGATAAATAATTGTGGGTTTTTACAGAAGAAAAGTGTTTGCCCCTACCTGAATTTGAGCGAATACCGTCAAAAAAGATAACCGCCAAAAAAAGACAGCCCCACATGGGAGCTGTCCCTTAACAAAAAATGTACCGTTTCAGATCTTATTCTTCTGCCTTTTCTTCCTCTTTGCTCGCCTCTGCCGCCTGCTGTGCCTTGAGAAGATCCCTGATCTCTGTAAGAAGCACTATGTCCACCGGTGGCTCTGCAGGCTTTTCAGGCTCTTCATGCTTGCCAAGTGACGCAAGCTTGTTTATGACCTTCATTATTACAAAATAACGAACGCCATGATTATGAAGTTGATCACTGCCGTCAGAAATGCGCCGTAGTTTATGTACTGATTTCCAAGCAAATGTATCTTGCCCTCTACGTCAGCACCGCCTATACAGCCTATTATCGGGTTGATAAAATTCTCCGTAAATGACGTCACGAGACCCTGAAACGCAGCACCTATGATAACGCCCACTGCCAAGTCCATGACGTTTCCTTTGAGAGCAAATGCCTTGAACTCATTTTACAAACTTCTTGATAAATCCTTTTTTCTTCTCTTCCATAACGGTTTACGACCTTTCGTTTTTGTTCCGAGCCACGCTCTTATGGTCATTTTATCACATATTTTTGACCATTTTCAATATTTTTCTACAAAATCGTACGGTTTTACGTCGTTTTGCCCATATATGTTAATACGCTGTAAATGCTTTGTAAACAAATATGAAAAGGTATTGCATTTCTCGAAATGGTGTGCTATAATGATTAAGCTGTTTGAGTGAGGGACATGACGATGGGATATAGCCAAGAGGTAAGGCAGCGGACTTTGACTCCGTCATTCCGATGGTTCGAATCCATCTATCCCAACCAAAAACAAGCTAAATCGAACAAACATTGGGGTGTCGCCAAGTGGTAAGGCAACGGACTCTGACTCCGTCATTCCGAAGGTTCGAATCCTTCCACCCCAGCCACAAAAGACCGTAGAATTTTTTCTGCGGTCTTTGTTTTTTATACCATTCTTTCAGCAACCAAAGAGAGGTTTTTGCAACTGAGTATAAGTAAACATAAAAAAACAAAATGTGAACAAAAATAATTCGAATTGCGTGTTTACAAACTGGTAAAAATGTGTTATACTTAAAGTGCAAAAGAAATTCATCAAAGGAGGTCTGAAAAATGAAAAAGATAATAAACAGAAAAATGCAGCGGCAGTGGCTTGTGCCGCTATGATGATATGTGCGGCAGGCGCTGTGCCTGACAGCGTGCTAAGTGTGAGTATGCCTGTGCAGGCGGCTGAAGCTGCGGAGCAGACAAGTCTGCCTCAGGTCACAGGGCTGACATCTAAAAACGCCTGATATAAGCTCAATAAGACTTAGCTGGAACGCTGTGAGCGGTGCGGACGGCTATTCTATTGGAATGCGTTCAAAGGGTCAGTATCCTGAGATAGCAGACGTTACGGACACTACATATCTTGTTACAGGTCTGCCTGCGGCAACAAGGGAGAACTTCAAGGTAAAGAGCCTATAAGATAGTGAACGGTCAAAAAGGTCTATGGCGACTATTCAGTGAACTACAATTCCGCCACAAATCCACGCCCTATAAGCGGTCTTAAAAGCTCAGACGGGCAATGCTTCCGTTAGCCTTTCATGGAAAAAGGTGGGCTGTTCAAACTATCGTGTCTTTTTATGCTGGAAACGGCAAGTGGACGCAGATAGCGCAGACGGATACAAACAGCTACACTGTCATAGGACTTGACGCAGGAAGCTATAAATTTAAAGTAAGAGCCTGCAAGCGTGACGATAAGGGTGCAAATCACTACGGCAAATATTCTCAGGAGATAACGGCACAGGCTGTCAGGGTGAACAAGGTCACTGGTCTGACATCTAAGACCCCTAACACAAGCTCTATAAAAGCTTAGCTGGAACGCTGTGAGCGGTGCGGACGGCTATTCTGTGGGAATGCGTTCAAAGGGTAAATATCCTGAGATAGCTGACGTGAAAGGCACGACCCACACTGTCAAGGGTCTGCCTGCGGCAACGAGGAGAGAATTTCAAGGTAAGAGCATATAAGATAGTAGACGGAGTTAAGATATACAGCGACTATTGTGAAAACTACAATTCCGCCACAAATCCAAGGAAGGTAACAGGAGTAAAAAAGCTTCTGACATCACCGCTTCTACACTTGACCTTAACTGGAAGTCTGTAGGCTGCACAAGCTACAAGGTGTTTATATACACAAACGGCAAGTGGAAGAACATAGCTTCATCTACGGTAAATTCCTGCGCAATAAACGGACTTTACGCAAAGACTACATACAGATTCAAGGTAAGAGCCTGCAAGACGGACGATAAAGGTTCAAATCACTATGGAGCATATTCCGAGGAGATAACCGTCAAGACCACAGACCACACTGTCGAGGTCATAAACGGCATGAGCTATGTTGACGGAGTTCTTTTGGCGAACAAAACATATTCCCTCCCTGCAAGCTATGACCCAAAGGGTCTGACCAAAGAAACATCAGCGGCATTCAAAAAGATGCAGACCGCTGCATATAAAGACGGCATAAGCCTGTGGGTATGCTCAGGCTACCGCTCTTATTACGATCAGAGGTACCATTTATAATATGTACTGCAACCGTGACGGCAAGGCTGCGGCAGACAAATACTCCGCAAGACCCGGCTACAGCGACCATCAGACGGGCATGGCAATAGACGTAAACAACGCCAGCGACTCATTTGGCGGCACAAGAGAAGCCAAGTGGCTTGCCAACAACTGTGCGAAATATGGTTTTATAATTCGTTATCCAAATGGCAAGGAGGCTTACACCGGTTATCAGTACGAGCCTTGGCATATAAGATATGTAGGCACGCCTTTAGCAAAAACATAACCAACAGCGGACTTTCTCTTGAAGAATACTTCGGGATAACTTCGCAATACAAGGATTGACATATGTTCAGACCGCTGTTCACGGGCATCTGTGGGCAGCGGTTTTCTGTTATTTTCCATGCTCACTTATCACTTGAAATCTTGCATTTCAATATGATCTGTGTTATACTATATTTAAGGCAATACCGCACAAAGATTGTGCGTCAGGTGCGCAGTCAGATTTTTGTGTGATATGACGGAAAATCTGCAAGCAGATGGCGTGCAAAGCCGTCAGGCGGGCTTTGTGCGGTGTTGCCTTATATTTTCCACTAAGGAGGTCATCTCTATGCTTCTTTCAGGTAAGACGGTCGTTCTCGGCGTCAGCGGCAGTATTGCGGCTTACAAGATCCCAACTTTTAGCAAGACTGCTCAAAAAGCAGGGTTGCAATGTTCAGGTACTCATGACACAGAACGCCACTCAATTTATAAACCCTATCACTTTTGAATCCCTCACAGGCAACAAGTGCCTTATAGATACTTTTGACAGAAATTTTCAATACAGTGTTGAACACGTTGCTCTTGCAAAGCAGGCTGACATTGTTATGGTCGCTCCTGCTTCCGCTAATGTTATCGGAAAGATAGCATACGGCATTAGCTGACGATATGCTCACCACCACTGTCATGGCTTGCCCTTGCAAGAAAAATGATATCCCCTGCCATGAATCACAATATGTATCACAATCCTATTGTGCAGGACAATATCCAGAAGCTTGAACGTTTCGGCTACGAGATGATCGCTCCTGACAGAGGTATGCTTGCAAACGGTGATGACGGCGACGGCAGAATGCCTGAGCCTGAGGTGTTGTTTGAATACATTCTTCGGGGAGCTTGCTTTCGAGAAAGATCTTGCAGGCAAAAGGTGCTTGTTACGGCTGGTGCGACCATGGAGGCTATCGACCCTGTGAGGTACATCACTAATCATTCAAGCGGAAAAAGATGGGCTGTGCAGTGGCTAAAAGCGGCTATGCAAAGAGGTGCAAAGGTGACGTTAGTGGCAGGTCACATGGAGGTTTTGCCGCCTATGTTCGTGGACGTTGTGAACGTAAAGTCTGCGGCGGATATGTTTGAAGCTGTCACAAAGCTTGCTCCTGAGCAGGATATTATCGTAAAGGCGGCGGCTGTGGCTGACTACACGCCTGTTGCGGTGGCTGACAACAAGATAAAGAAGTCTGACGATGACATGAAGATAGAGCTAAAACGCACGAAGGATATTCTTGGCTATCTAGGTCAGCACAAACGTGACGGTCAGGTCACATGCGGTTTTTCCATGGAAACGCAGGACGTTATCAAGAACTCTGAGAAAAAGCTCACCAACAAAAACGGCGATATGATATGCGCAAACTCACTAAAGACCGCTGGCGCAGGCTTCAAGACGGACACTAATGTTATCACCCTTATCACTGAGGGCGGTGCTGTGGAGCTGCCTATTATGACCAAAGAGCAAGCCGCTCACAGGATACTTGACGAGCTTGCGAAAATGATATAAGTGCACGATAATATGTACAGATAAATAGATCACGAAGGGAAATACGCCATATGAAACGTATTGAGATATATGAAAACGGCATTAATATAGTATTTGAGATAACAGACGAGAACGAGGCAAAAGCTTCTGCACTTCTCTGCTCTGCCTTTTGATGAAGCCAAGACGGCTTCATACATGGGGCTGAAAACTTTCAGACCTGTAGAGATACAGGCGAGCGGTATCGACCGCCCCTGACGAGCGTCACGGAAACAAATATATTGTGACCGCTCCTGGCTGGAGAATGAAGTTCAAGGACTTCCGTGATGTGAACAATGACCATGGCAGGAAGCTTGAGCTTGTGACATTTGATGAGGGCACAGGTCTTGAAGCTGTGTCCCACTATCAGTTTTTACTCCGGCACGTCTGTTGTACGCTGTTGGACTACCCTTACAAACAAGGGCAGCGAGGTACAGACCATTGAATATATGTCCTCCTTTGCGCTGACGGGCGTAGAAAAGAGGGGCTTAAAAAGCCTGAGGACAAGATGAAGATATGGGTATGCCACAACTCATGGCAGCGTGAATTGCAGTGGCAGGACTACATCCTTGAACAGGTGGGGCTTGCTTCATCTGCTAAGCCTACGGAACAGCGTTCATCAAAGGTATTTGCCTGCACAAACGTTGGAAACTGGTCGGCAAAGGAATACATACCAATGGGTGTGCTTGAAAACACAGAAGCAGGCTCGGTGCTGTTTTTTGGCAGATAGAGCAAAACGGCTCTTGGCACTGGGAGCTTTCGGACGTGGGAGGACACTTCTATTTACAGCTTTCTGGGCCGTCGGAGATAGAGTCCCACTGGTATAAAAACCTTGTGCCTAACGAGAGCATAGAAAGCGTGAAATGTGCAGTAGGCTCGGTGACAGGAAGCTTTGATAAGGCTATGGGCGAGCTGACGAAATACCGCAGAAAAATACGTCGCCGCAACAAGGATAATCAGAGGCTTGCGGTAATATTCAACGACTACATGAACTGTCTGTGGGGCGACCCTACGGCAGAAAAGGAGTTTCCCCTTGGGACGCTGCGGCAGAAGCAGGCTGTGAATATTTCTGCATTGACGCAGGCTGGTATGCTGACGGCTTTTGGTGGGACGAGGTCGGCGAATGGAAAGAGAGCAGAAAGCGTTTCCCTAACGGCGTAAAGGAAGTTGCCGACTATATCCGCAAAAAGGGCATGATACCTGGGCTTTGGCTTGAAATAGAGGTCATGGGAATAAAGTGTCCGCTTGTGGACAGCGTTTGCGATGACAGTTGGTTCTTCACACGTCACGGCAAGAGAGTCTATGACAGAAGCCGTTATCAGCTTGATTTCAGGAATCCGAAAGTCCGTGCCCACGCTGACGAGGTAATAGACAGGCTCGTTTCTGAATACGGCATAGGCTACATAAAAAATGGATTACAACATAGAGCCTGGTATAGGCACTGAGCAGAACTGCGACAGCGTTGGCGAGGGGTCTGTGGGGTCATGAAAAGGCTTATCTTTGAATGGCTTGACGGTGTTTTTGCTCGTCACCCTGACCTTATTATAGAAAACTGCTCCAGCGGTGGACTTAGAATGGACTATGCAATGCTTTTCAAGATACTCCATTCAGTCCACATCAGATCAGGACGATTACAAAAAAATACTGCACCATTGCGGCGAACTCCCTACTGCTCTTTGCCCTGAGCAATCGGCTATCTGGGCTTATCCTATCACATCAGGTGACAGGGAGGAAGTTGTTTTCAACATGATTAACGCTATGCTTCTGCGTATCCACCAGAGCGGTCACCTTGGCAACATCGACCCTGAGCGCAAGGCACTTGTCAAGGAAGCTATCAGCGTTTACAAGAAGATAAGGGCGGACATAAAGGAAGCAGTGCCGTTCTGGAGCTTGGGGCTGTCCAAATTTTCGGACGACTGGGTATCTCTCGGTCTGAGAAACGGCAACAAGGCTTATCTTGCCGTATGGAGGAGAGAGGGCAAGAGCGACACCTGCGTTTTGCCTATAGGCTTCCTCAAGGGTGTTGACGCAAGGGTGAAGTGCATTTATCCTGATTTCAGCGAAACCCCTGTGGAGTTTTCAAAGGCGACAGGCAATGTTTCTGTTAAGTTTGACAGACCTTATATGGCTAGACTTTTTTGAGATAGAGTGGTAAAAAAAGTTACCTGCCAATAAGGGTAACTTTTTCCCCACACCGCACCTTTTGATTTGTCCGATTTACGGACAGTTGCTCGCCTGTGGGAGATATTATCGCTGATATTCCGCAGTTTCCTGCACGGAGGACATATCTTCTGTTCTCAACGGCTCGCATTATGCAGTGGCGGTAATGCTGTTCACGGGCGGAGCTTTGCCAAACCATGAATCGTTGGTGGAAACGCAAATTATCTGTGCGCCCTGCTCTTTCTGTCGGCCTCACAAGGCTTGGGAAAATGGACTCTATGCAGATAACAGAGCCTATGGTCATGCCGTCTGAGGCGAGGGGCTTGGTGTGTCTTTCGTCTGCACATTCGCTCATAGTGTCAAGGTGGAAGATGCCTGCAAAGGTGTCTTTTCACCGAAAGGCACAAGCACTTGTTTCAGGTAGGGCGAAGAACGCAATGCCGTTTTTATCGTAGGCGAAAAAGGGCGTTGTAATCCTTGCCGTTTTCAAGATAGAACGAGCCTGTCACAAGAGTACACCCATGGGTGGCGGCAAAGTCTGATATAAGGGAAAATTCTTTTTTTAGCTGTTCGTCATAGTCTTTCGACACGGCAGTTTCAGGAAGCAGAACAAGGTCAGTACCCCACCGCCAACAGCTTTCCATTATAGAAAGATAGGAGCGTGCTGAGTCAAGGGCCTTACGGTGTGATTTTTCCCTGCCCTCCAGACTATCCTGTGCGCAGATAACATCTATCTGAGGGTAGATGTTATCAAGCTTTTTGTCGAGGTTTATGGAATAAAGTCCGTAGCTTAAATTTGCCCCCTGCAAAAAGCAGTGCAAAGGCGGTGTAGGCAAAAACGCTTTTTGCTAGTATATATCTCCCCCATGCAGACCGTTGAGCAGGAAAATTATAAAGCTTGTAAGGCGGCAGCTTATGAGCGTGGCGGATTGCAAAAGCAGTGTCGAACTTGTTACAGCTAGCCATGCCGCAGACCAGGGAAACGCCAAAATCGGAACTTTCTCTTGAAGCCACTCTCCTGCTGTCAAAAAGCAGGCAGAGCAAAAAAACTATCTCAGACAAACGGTGTTTGAGATGCGGTCGCAGGGGCAGAAAAAAGGCTCAGTGGAAGATACATAAGGATACACTCCCACAAGGTCAGACCTAACCACGCTAAAGTAGCAAGAGGTATAGAGGCAAAAAGGACGGCAGAGGACATATTTTTTCCATATGGTGAGCATAAAAGTGAGCTGAAAAAGATAATATGGTACAAAAAGCACAGAAAATCAAGCCTGAAAAAGCCTTTTTTTTCATGGCAGACTGACAGGCAATGCACCATTGGCGCAAATATAAAAAAAAAAGCAAGCCACGGCAAATTCAAGATAGATTGCATAAGTGCGCTCACTATACCCGTGAGGGCGAGGAACGCTCTCCGTGAGATTTTTGGGGTCAAATTATTTTCGAGATATTCATGTAAATATTATGACCCGAAAGTCGCACATAATTCATAAAACTATAAAGGGAGGCAGTAAATTGGAGATCTTTATTCCGCAGTTTGTCAGGACGGCTCTTGACAGGCTGAATGAGTGCGGCTACGAGGGATATATAGTCGGTGGCTGTGTAAGAGATAGTTTGCTTGGCAAAAAGCCTCATGATTACGATGTCTGCACAAACTGCACCCCTGACAAAAAGCTTGAAGTTTTCGCAAATTTCCGCACTATTGAAACCGGGCTGAAGCATGGCACGCTCACTGTTTTGATAGAGGGCGAGCCGGTGGAGATAACCTGTTATCGCAGTGACGGAGAGTATATAGGGCATAGAAAGCCTGCTCAGGTGACATTTGAAAGCTCGCTGGAGGAGGACTTAAAAACGTCGTGACTTTACCGTGAACGCTATGGCATACTCACCAAAAGACGGGCTTATTGACCTTTACGGTGGACAAGGCGACCTTTTGAAAAGGGCATTATAAAATGCGTTGGCGAGCCTGAAAAGCGTTTTGACGAGGACGCTTTGAGGATATTAAGAGGGCTGAGATTTTTCTTCATGCCTTGGGTTTGAGATCGAGGAAAAGACCTCAAAGGCTATACTTGGACAACGTGAGCTTTTAGAAAGCATTTCTGCCGAACGCATTACGGCGGAGCTTAAAAAGCTTCTCTGTGGAAAGGGTACAAGGAAGATATTGCTTGACTATCGTGTGGTCATAGCGGTGTTCATACCTGAGCTTCGGGGAAAGCTTTGATTTCAGACAGAACAATCCCCACCATTTTCTTGATGTTTACGGTCACATTTGTTTGAGCGTTGAGAACGTCAGACCACAGTGGCAGATGAGGCTTACTATGCTTCTTCACGATATCGGCAAGCCGAGAATGCACACTGTTGACGAGAACGGCATTTCGCACTTTAAAAAAGCACCAGTTCGAGGGAGCTTACATGGCGGAGAAGATATTAAAAAGTCTCAGGATAGACAACGCTTCGGCAAAATATATTTATGAGCTTATATGGGAGCATGACAACAGAATACCTGCCACGAAAAAGTCGGTGCGGAGATTTATGGCTCAGCATGACTTTGACTTTGTTATGGATTATCTGGAAGTGCGCAGGGCTGACACATATGCCCAGTCGGACTACAAACGGCAGGAAAAGCTTGCAGAACTTGACCATATCGCAGAGCTTGCAATGGAGATAAAAGAAGACAACGAGTGTATCCACATTTGCGACCTTGACATAAACGGAAAGGATCTTATACAAAATGGGCTTTGGCGGAAAAAGGATATCGGCATTGGGCTGGAACTTGCATTGAATGGTGTTATAGACGAAAAAGGTGGAAAACAAAAAAAGAGGAGCTGAAAGGCTACATTGAAAGCAACTTCAAAAAAGGCAGGATAAAGATAATACTTAAAGGGTCGGCACTTGTGCTGTGGTGCGTGGTGATATTCATGTTTTCGGCAAACACAATGCTGACGAGTCCAACAAGCAATCAAATGCGGTGTTTAACACAGTGATAGAATTTGTCAACCCTGTATATGACAGCCTTGACACTACAGCGCAGGCGGAATACAAGGACACCGCCACGTTCATCATAAGAAAGCTTTGCGCATTTCAGCGAATACGCCTTTGCTTGAATACTTGCGTTCATCAATTTTTCAAAGGTGAAAAAGCTTGGATACAGAGGGCTTTTTTGCGGCAGTTTTTTCTTGCATCTACGCTTCAAGCGATGAGATACATCAGCTTTTCGTGCCAGGGCGTGCAGGGCAGGTGCGTGATGTTCTTATCGACACAAGCGGTGCAGTGGCAGGAATTTTTCACTTGCCATACTAATACGAAAAATATGGCTCAAAAAGCCGTGAGAAAAAAAATCGTGATAACAAAAAAATATCCGTGGGGGGCATTTCGCTCTCACGGATATTTCATTCTAGCAAAACCTATTGCAAATCATATCGTGACCCATTGGTATCGCCTCATTCAAAGCTTTGGCTTTACTTAAATCACTTTTATCTCAAGCCTTTTGGTTTCAGGCTTTACCTCCTGCATCTTTGGCAGGTCAAGGATCAGGGATACCATTCTTGTACTCTGCGGCGATATTGTTGGTATCAATGCCTGTAAGGTCAAAAGCTTCTCTGATAAGAACCGTATGTCCTCTCACGGCGGATATACTTGTCTTTCTTATCCTCTGTCTCTGCCTTATGCTCAGCGGTAAGAACAAGATCGTTGCCTGAGATGTCAAGCTTGATATCGTCCTTATCAAAAGCCCGGAAGCTCTGCTTCCATTACATATTTGTCGCCCTCGTCCTTGATATCGGTCTTGAAGCTCTGGAGTGCATTTTCTCCAAAAGAAATCATTCTCAAAATCATGGAATGCGTTAAACAGGTCGTAACTCTTTCTTTCAAATGGTGTAAGTCCAAACATATAAATTCCTCCTTGATGTGTTATATCTTAATTTATCTTGTAAGCTTTTATCATTTATTCTGTTCTTCCATTGGTATCATTTCCTTTCTTCATTGTCTTTATGATACCCCTGCTATGTGTTCATTGTGTGAAGATATTGTGAACATTAGCTGAATTTTAGCACTATCATTATGCGAGTGCTAGCATATTGATTTCGTGAGTGCTAAAACAATGTCATGACATGATATGATAATCAGCGGGCGAACGCTGTTCGCCCCTACTGCGTCAACGCCTATCACTGCTTATCGAAGCGGTCTTTAAGAAGCTTCAAGGCTTTCTTTTTCTATCCTTGAAACATAGGAACGTGAGATACCAAGGCGTTTTGCGACTTCTCGCTGCGGCAGCTGCGGCTGACCGAAAAGCCCATAGCGCAGAGTGACTATCTGTTTTTCACGCTCATCAAGAGAGCTTTCGATATAGCGGTAGAGCTGTTCACTGCGAATGGAAAGCTCTATTTTGTCGGCAACGTCCTCCCATCTGCGATTATGTCGATAAGGCAAAGCTGATTTCCGTCCTTATCGGAGTCAACAGGCTCGTCAAAGTGGATATCGTTGGCAGACTTTTTCTGGGAGCGGAAGTGCATTAGTATCTCGTTCTCCACGCACCTGCTCCCATAGGTGGCGAAGCGACAGCCTTTCTTGTGGTCAAATGTTGACACAGCTTTTTATTAGACCGATAGTGCCGATAGAGATAAGATCCTACTGATCTGTGGAATTTGAATAATACTTTTTATAATGTGTGCAACAAGACGGAGATTGTGTTCGATAAGCTTATCCTTTGCCGCCTTGTCTCCATGCGCCATTCTCTCAAAACACTCACGCTCCTCCTTCGCTGAAAGCGGTTTTGGAAACACGCTGCGGCTGTCAAAATGCAGTGCGAAAAATAGAAAAATTCCCCGTAAGCAGTTCAAACAGTGCTGAAAACATATTTGTCCCTCCTTATATAAAGTATCGCTCATACGCTTTTTTAATCATATGATTTTTAGGGATTGTACTATTCTGATTTTTGACATAAGGTCGCAAAATGTTTCTGATTTGTTAAATTTGCTGAAATATTGATTGTCTTGTTTGCTAAAAATCACGAATATTGTTAACGTTTTGTAAACAGACGGCATTTTACTTTTTATCGTTAATCAAAGGGTGATATAATTATATCAGATAGGTATGTTTTTGTTTTGGGGTGAGCGCTCATGACAAGCATAAAGGACGATCGGTATTCGGAAGCATTGCAAGAGGAGAGCTAACCTTTTATCATCGTGACGAATTTATCATCAACAAGATAAAAGTGTCTGACCCTGAACTTGAATACAAAAAATATGTTAAGGCTAAAAAACGCTGCCCTTGTGAACTTGGGGAGCTTTATGACCGTGCAAGGTTAAGCGTTGGGGAAGGCGACGCTCAAATATTTGTGATACACCAAATGCTTATCACTGACGAGCAATACGACAGCAGTATTCGCACAAAAGATACTTGACGAGCATTTCAATGCCGATTATGCGGTCGCAAAAAGCACTTCAAGAAGCTTTGCGGAGATGCTGGCACAAATGGACAGCGAATATATGCAAAAAGCAGAGCGGCTGACGTCAAGGACGTTTCAAACAGACTTTTAAGACACATTTTAAACTGTGCCGACAAGCTTCCCATACTTAAAGAGAATGCCATTATCTGCACCGGTGACCTTATGCCCTCAGAAACCCTGCTCATGGACAAGACGAAGATAAAGGGCTTCTGCACAAGGTCCGGTTCTGTGAACTCTCATACTGCGATACTTGCGAAAAATCTTGGCATACCTGCCATTGTGAACGTTGGAGCGGAGCTTTCTGGACGAATACGAGGGGGCAAGGAAGCCGTCCTTGACGGCTACAGCGGAACGCTTTACATAGAGCCTGATGAGCATACTCTCAGACAGCTTGAATACAAGGAAGCCGTTGAGGGCAGGAAAAAAGGAACTTCTCACAAGGCTCAAAGGAAGAAAAAAACATCACTCGTGACGGACATGAGATAAAGATATATGCGAATATACTCAACTCTGAGGAGCTTGAATCGGCGGTAAAAAACGACGCAGGTGGGATAGGTCTTTTCAGAACGGAGTTTATGTGCTTTGACAGACCTGCTTTTCCTGACGAGGATTTTCAGTTTTACACCTACCGCAAGGCATTGAGGCAATGGATGGTAAAGAGGTCATAATAGGCACTTATGATATAGGTGCAGACAAGATACCTGATTGTGCAGACATGAGTGCTGAGAGAAATCCCTCTATGGGCTGTAGAGGCATACGATTTTTGTCTTGAAAGAGAAAGCATATTCAAAACACAGCTAAGGGCGTTATACAGAGCGTCTGTTTATGGACAGCTTTCAATACTTCTGCCTATGGTCATAGACGTGAGCGAGATACTGAGGGTTAAAGAACTTATCGTGCAGGTCAAGGCAGAGCTTATAAAAAGAGGGCAGGAAATTTGCCGACAAATGTTAAGCTCAGGGGCAATGATAGAGACCCCTGCGGCGGTGATGACAAGCGATATCATAGCCAAAGAGGTGGACTTTTTCAACATTGAGCACCAACGACCTTGAACAGTTCACCTTTGCACTTGACAGGCAGAACCCATGTTATGACAGGGTATCACCGAAAAAATCACAGGGCACTGCTTAGAATGATAAAAATGGTGTGCGACAACGCCCATGCAAACGGCATAAAAAAGCAGGCATCTGCGGTGAGATAGCAGGCGACCCAACGCTCACAGAGATATTTCTGGAGCTTGATGTGGATATGCTGTCGGTAGTTCCGTCAAGGGTACTGCCACTAAGAAAGGCGGTAAGGAGCATAAGTCTTAAAGACCCGAAAAAAGGCAGAGAATGACCTGAAGCTGTTTTTATAAAAAGGATGATTTTCCTCATTCCATATAGGCGGTGGGATACGTTATCGTGCGTGTTCCACCGCCTTTTGCTTTGCTTGCAAATACGCTAATAAGGAGAGCGAACTGTTCGCCACTACAGATATTTAAACAAAGAACGTATTTTATCTTATGGTCTGTATGGTTGTCTTATAAAAATCTTAAGCGTTTCTTAAAGCGGTTGACAGTTGGAAAGGGCTATGATAAACTTATATATGCCACTAAAAAATACGTCTGAAAAAAGATAAAAACACAAGGAGGAGAAACTGTGAAACTAAGAAACATAAACAGAGGTCTGGTTCTTGGCGGTTTGCTTGCGCTGGGCGTTGTATGCTACACAGCGTATGATAACAACCAGTTCAAGACTTCCAAGCCTGAGATAGAACAGACCATGAGGGATTATATCGCAGACTTGACAAGTGCAAACGTTGGAAGCAGTGATAAGTTAAAAAGTCAACTGACAGATTTTGTGAATGAGCATTATACTGACTACACCACTTCTGACAATGAGTACGCTTCGTCAAAGTCAGGACTTCTGGACGAAATAAACCAAGCTGAAGTTGCAACGCAGGGGGAGATATCACCTCGGCTGAGTATCACATAAAAGAGATGTCCATAAACAAGAGTGGAGCCGACGGAGCAAAGGTCACCATGATATACAATGTGTGCTATGACGTATCAAATGGCGACCCAACTTTTTCTCACAACCAACGGCATAAGCACCATGACAAGCGGTAACTACACAAATTCCGACAACTATGAGCCTAGCACATCTTCATACAAGGCGATTTTCAGTTATGAAAATGCTGAATTTTATCTTTTGCGTACATCTGACGGCTGGAAGATAGCAACGTCCAGCGACTACGGATATGGAGAGGATTACAGCTTTGATGATAACAACAGTGACAGCGTGGCTGATGAAAGCAAGGCTGAGTCTGAGATAGTTCGGACAGCAGTGCAGAAAAATACCGACAGCGAGGGGCAGACAGCGTTGAGTGATACTATTCTAAAGATAAAGGGGCTTAACAAGACCCTTGGCAAAAAGCAGATACTTCACAGCATAGATATGGAGTGTTACAGTGGCGAGGTCTACGGCTTTCTCGGTCCTAACGGTGCAGGAAAAGACCACAACTATAAAGATAGCAGTGGGACTTTTACGCTTGACGAGGGGGAGATATCCATTAACGGAAAGGATATCAGAAAAGACTTTGAGGGCGCAATGGCGAACGTTGGAGGCATTGTTGAAAACCCTGAGATGTACAAATATCTCTCGGGACTTGAAAACCTACGTCAGTATGCAAGAATGAGAGAGGGAGTAACTGAGGAGCGTATCAAAGAGGTGGTGGAGCTTGTAAGGCTTTCAAACCGCATTAATGACAAGGTGTCGAAATACTCTCTTGGTATGCGTCAGCGTCTTGGCGTTGCGCAGGCTATCCTCCACAGACCAAAAGCTTCTTATCCTTGACGAGCCTACAAATGGTCTTGACCCGCAGGGCATAAAGGAGCTTCGTGACATACTCAAAGAGCTTGCTCACAAGGAAGGTACTTGCGTTGTGGTATCGTCACATCTCATGAGCGAAATGGAAATGATGTGCGACAGAGTGGGCATTATCGCAAACGGAAAAATGATAGGCTCATACACAATGGAGGAGCTTATCTCACAGTCTGACAGCTCAATTGCTGAATATGTACTTGAAGTTGACGACCCTCAAAAGGCTATGGGTCTTATAAAGCTCGCAGACGAGGGCAAGCGTATCGACAAGGAAACAGGTGCAGTTGTCCTTTCTATCCCTGTGGAGATAGAGAAGAAAAAAGATAGCCTCGGTGAACAAGACGCTTATCGAGGGCGGAGTTTCACTTTACACTGTTCACCGCAGAGAAACAAGAAGCTTGAGGACGTATTCATCGAGCTTACAGGAGGAAAGGAAAGGAGGCGTACAGATTGGCTAGATTTTTTCAGACTTGTGAAAAACGAGTACATAAAGGTTTTCAAAAAGCTATCAACAAAAAAATAATGATCGTGCTTATAATAATATGTGCGCTTGGACTTTCAGGCATTGCACTTTTTGCAAAGCACAATATGGAGAGCAATAACTATTCAAGCTATGACGCAACTGGTGATTATCAGGAAACCATAGATTGGCTCAAAACACAAACGGCGACCCTAACGAGATCGCAATGTGGCAGTATCTTATAGACAACGATATCGACAGCAATGATTGGAGATATGACGTACTGTCAGCCGTGTTCGCAGACGGCACTGGTGATATGTCAGGGATAAAGAAGTATCTTGACGACAACGATTGGCGTGGCTTCTGTCAATACAGGCTGGATAATGACATACTCACAGAGGGCGAAAAGTGGGAATATCAATACAGACTTGACAAGGATATTTCCTTTGACAAGTCAAACGCGAAGAAAAACGATCTTATCATGACAGTTGCAAACGCAAAAAACACCATTGCGACCATGGGCGACGCAAAGTCTGACGGACAGAACAGCAGAGCAAAGCTGGAGGATAATATAAAACTTGCACTCTATCAGCTTGACAATGATAAGCTCGACAACACAGCAAACCAAATGACGCTGTTTGAAACAGACGAGCCTGAGCAGATAAACATTCTGGACAGTGTTTCTCACAAGCACTTCCCTTTGTAACGGTAGTCGCACTGCTTGCTATCGTTATCGCAGGCGGCATTGTATCCTCTGAATTTTCACAGGGAACTGTCAAGTTCCTGCTTATAAACCCTGTGAAACGCTGGAAGATACTGATGTCAAAATACTTCACTGTCATCACAGTGGGTTACATAATGCTTTGCATACTTTTCGTGGTGATGATACCTATTACAGGGCTTATGCTCGGCTTTGACGGCTTCTCAACGCCTTATATCTATGTAAGCGGCGGCGAGGTAAAGGAAATGCCTACACTGCTTTATGCGGCAGAGCAATATCTGATGAAGAGCGTTGAAATGGTGGTAATGTCAACACTGGCGTTTGCTATCTCGTCACTTGTAAGAAGCACAGCCCTTGCTATCGGCGTCAGCGTATTCACAATGTGCATAGGCTCAACGGTCACACAGCTTTTGGGTCAGCTTGGACAGGATTGGGCAAGAATTCCTTGTGTTCGCAAACACAGACCTTGCTTCTATCTCAAAGGGCTACTCAATATTTGCTCAGCACAGCCTGACCTTTGCCGTAGGCGTTCTTATAGCACACATGGTGGTGTTCCTACTCACCGCATGGGACGGCTTTTACAAAGCGTTCTGTATAAAACAGAATAAAAACATCAAACGGGCGGAGAAATTTCGCTCGTTTTTTTGTTGCTGAAAAGGGTAAACAAATGAACAGATTATCATATAAACATAAGATTGACAAGGCTGAATAAATATTGTATAATAGTCGAGTTGACATAAAGACCGTTTTAAAACCATAGATAATTTACAGGAGATAGATATATGTTTGAAACTTTAGTTGACGTTTTTCTTGACGCATTAATAGACAGCCTTAAGATCCTGCCTTTTCTGTTCGGAGTTTATCTGCTTATAGAGTATATAGAACATCGTTCTGCCGACAAGCTTGGAAAGGCTCTTAGAAAAATGGGACCCTTCGGTGCGATAGGAGGAAGCATACTTGGAGCAGTGCCGCAGTGCGGATTTTCCGTTGTGGCGTCGAACCTTTATTCAGGCAGGCTCATCACAATGGGAACTCTCATTTCGGTATACCTTGCCACAAGCGACGAGGCAATACCAATGATGATAGCAAACCCTGCATTTGCCGGCAAGCTTTGGCAGCTTATTCTTATAAAAGTAGCTGTGGCTATAATAGCAGGTGTGCTTGTTGACCTTATCTTAAAGCTTATGGGCAAAAAGCAGGACGAAGAGCCTTTCAAGGAGATATGCGAGGATTGCGACTGCGAACACCACAGTATTTTGCACTCGGCACTTCACCACACTGTAAGCATAATACTTTTTATATTTGCGGTAAACCTTATTCTCGGTGCGGTAATGGAGTTTGCAGGAGAGGACACAGTAAAGACCCTGCTTATGTCTGACAGCATAGTTCAGCCGTTCATAGCAGGCATAATAGGCTTTATCCCGAACTGTGCGGCTTCTGTTTGTTCTCACTCAGCTTTATATCGAGGGCGTTGTGAGCTTCGGCTCGCTTATCGCAGGACTTTGCACAGGGGCAGGAGTGGGGCTTCTGGTGCTTTTCAAGACCAACAAGCACAACATGAAAGAGAATTTCGCCATAATGGGAATACTTTATGTTTTCGGTGTGGCAGCAGGCTTTGTGGCAAGTCTGTTCTAAAAAATATGACAGACAGATAAAAGGAGCAATTCGCAATGAACTGCTCCTTTTTTGTTTGAAAATCTTCGTATGTATAGTGGGCTGTGATAGGCGGGCGACCCAAGGTTGCCCTTTACTACACTCATCATATCCTCAATAAGATAAGGCAGGCTTATGCGGAAGCAAACGCCACCTTTTTTCATATCGTTTTTCTACCTCAATGCTTCCCTCGGAAAGCTCGATTATCCTTTTTACAAGTGCAAGTCCAAGACCGTTGCCCTCTGTTGCACGGGAGCGGTCGCCCTGATAGAACTTATCAAATATCTTCGCGCCTTTACGTCAGGGGCTATAGACGGACCGTTGTCCCATATCTCCGCCGAAATATTCTTCTCGTTGCGGAAAAAGCTTCACGCTTATCTTTCCGCCCTCCGGGGTGAACTTGATAGCGTTGTTGATGATATTCTGCCATATCTGCGCCATAAGTTCCTCACTGCCCACATACATGATATCCTCAAGGTCGATATCAAGGTCGATTTTTTTTCTTCGACCACTCAGGTTCAAGCACAAAAGTATTTTTCTTATCTGCTCGTCAAGAAAATCTTGTCTTTTTTGCCCACTGTTTTCTGATTTTCAAGCTTTGTGAGCCTCAAAATATTTGACGAAAGCTTTGAAAGCCGTGATGTTTCGTCGATTATTATCTGCGTGTATTCCTCACGCTCCTGCTCGGTTATATCGTCAGATTGCAGAAGCTTTGCAAAGCCCTGCATGGAAGCCAGGGGCGTTTTGAACTCGTGGGAAACGTTTGAGATAAAGTCACCTCTCAGCGTTTTTCCGTACCTGCAAGCTCCTCAGCCATTTTGTTAAAGTTCTGCGCAAGTATGCTGTATTCAGGATCAGACGGCTCTCTTACTCTTACCTTAAAATTGCCCTTTGCTATCTCAGCCGCCGCCGCACTAAGATCTCGTATAGGCTGTATAATGCTTCGGCTCATGAACGCTGTTATAATAGTACCGATAACGATACAGACCATAAAAGCTATGATGACAACAAGGTTTACTACCCAGTAAACGCTGTCGCTTGAAAAGCTGTCTATGATAACGAACTTATCATAGACCTGAGAGATTATAGTTGCGTTAGGCACAACGCCCTCTGAGGACACATAATATACCTTATGCACGATATCTGCAAAATGGTCGTGTACTCTTGAATCGTTTTTATCCACCACTGACAGACTATAGGCTGAATTGTTCACAATGGAAACTATCTCGTCCACAGTGAAGCCGCCCTTTTCTTCAAGCTGATCCATTGCCATGGAAAGCTCCACCAAACTGCTGTTCGGCATTGCTTTTCATTACAGGACTGCACACCATTACAAGCACTGACACCGATATAGAAGCCGACACCAGCATCACAAAGAAAAAACATAAGAGTCAGCTTGAACTGCAAACTTGTTTTATTTTTGGTCTTTTTCTTATCCAAACCCCTCACCCCTCAAGCTTATCCGTCACTGCTTTTTCACAGCCTTATAGCCAAGTCCACGAACCGTGACAATATCGAATGACCTCACAGCTTCCGTAACGCTCTCTCAGCCTTTTTAACGTGAACGTCAACAGTACGCTCGTCAACGTCCTTATCCATGCCCCACAGCTCGTCAAGGAGCTGGCGGCGTGTGAATATCTTGTCAGGGTAGCTGAGCAGTTTAAAAAAAGCAGCGAACTCCATTTGCGGTATAGTTTCCGCCGCTCCGCCGTCAACCGCCACGCTCATAGCGTCATAATCAAGCACGCAGTTTCCCACAGTAAGAGAATGTTCCGACGCCATTTTTGGAACAACGCCTTAAAAGCGCACCCACACGGAGTATCATCTCATTTATATCAATAGGCTTTTTACCATATAATCGTCTGTGCCGGCAGAAAAGCCCTCCTGCTTGTCCTCGAAGGTCTCCTTTGCGGTGACCATAAGTATAGGCAAGTTGAAATCAGCCTTTCTGAGCTGTCTTGTAAGCTCATAGCCGTCCATATTCGGCATCATTATATCTGAAATTATAAGGTCTATATTCGTTTTTTCAAGAACGTCCAAAGCCTCCAGACCGTCATTTGCAAGAAAAGTCACATAGCCATGCTGTTTAAGTGCGGCAGACATGAGCTTTCTAAGGCTTTGCGTCGTCCTCCACCACAAGTATCTGGAACATAAAATATCCTCCCTCGTAAAAAAATTCCCCAATAATGACATTATAGCTTATAATTGTGAACTGGTGATTAACATTTATTTTTTTCAAAAAACTCTCCGAAATCCCCTGAAAATTCATATTCGGTTCACACAGAACTGGTATTATATAATCACAGCAGAAGATACAAAAAAAGCTTTGGTAATTGGTAAAACCTAAAGTCAGGTTTTTTGTCTTCTTTCCCTCTGCGATTCCCCAAGTCGCTGATACATTTCCTCGTCTTTAGGTTTTACCAAATACCAAAAGAATCCCTTTCATAATTCTATAAAAATTAATGCTCATTTCAGCCGATGAAAGTGGGTATTAATTTTTTTTTTTTTTTGCTCTTTAAGACAAGATGCGACAAAAAAACCGCAGAAGCCATATAAAATGACCTCTGCGGATATTTTTTTTGCCTTTATTAGCCGTTAGCTGCAAAGCTTTTTTCACGAAGACTCAGCCGCCTTTCAAGAAGCGCACAGATGTAGCTGTCCACATCAGGCTTTGCAAATCCACCAAGCGCTGAGCCTTTAAGCTTTCGCTGACCTGTTTCTCCGGGGATAACAAAGTTATCACCGTTCTTTTTCTTTCGATAGCCGACTCCAGCATATAGATCTCGCTGGTTATGTGGTGTCGATATATTTTAATGTATCAAGCTTATCATAGCCGCCAAAAAACACGTTTTCAGACTATCCATTTTTCTTCCCCCTACCTTACTGCTGTTTTGTACAGCAATTGTTATCAAAGCCTACAATCTTTATTTGATTTAATTATATCACAAATACTTAGCTTTGTCAGTAGGTTTGAAAATGAATGTTCACATTTAAGTAATTTTATATGAATTTTCGTGGCGTTTTATGTTGAATAATAATAGATATAAAAAACGCAGCCCTTGCAGACTGCGTTTTTTACGTTATATAAGTCTTTTGATTATAGTGATGTTGTTGTATCTTGAAAAATACTCAACATTTGAAATAACGATACCAGTGGCAGTGTTCTGGGCGTGTACCATTTGCCGTCGCCGATATAGATAGCAACGTGGTAAATGCTCGAGATCGATGCTCCGCCAAAGAAGATAACGTCGCCCTTCTTCATGTTGTTATATGAAACTGTAGTGCCGTATAAAGCCTGCGAAGCCGCAAAGTGCGGAAGATTTATTCCCACCTGTGCGAACGAGAGCATCACAAGACCCGAACAATCCGTTGCACCAAACTGTGAACCGCCCCATATATACGCTCCGCCCACCATGCTTTTGGCATATGAAACAACAGTGTCTATTTTAGAACTGCTTGAATAATCAGGCTTAGGTGCAGGCAGCCGCTGTTGTTGTGGTAGTGGTCTTTTTTGCTTGTTTCAGGCTTTGGCTTAGCTGTTTCCTGCGGAGTTGTGGTAGTCTGAACCGTAGTTTCGTCAGGCTTTTCCGTCTGAGCCGGCTTCTTCGTGGTAGTGGTCTTTTCACCGCTGTTGCCACTCTTTTTTTGGTGGTGGTAGTCTTTTTTCTTGGTGGTGATCGTAGTCGTGGTGGTATTCGCCTTTGAGGACACCTCCGAATACTTATTGTCCACCTGCTGTGACTTATTTTCAAGGTCGCTCTTATCGTTCTTTATCTGCTCGATAAGCTTGCCCCGACTCCTGCTCCATTTTCAGAAGCTCCGCCTGCTCGCCCGCCAAAGTTTTCTGCTCCCTGGCATATTCCTCAGCCTTTGCTTTGAGCTGTTTTATCTGCTCATCAAGCTCCGCCTTGGTCTTTTCAAGCTTTTTATACTGATCCAAAAGTTCGTTAAGTTCGTCATTATCGTGCTTTTGCAACTCTCGTCACAAGCTCTATCCTCATAAGAATGTCATAAAAATCAGATGAATTTATCAGCACGTTCGTGTACGAATCTGCTCCTCCTGCAACATACATTGCACGAATACGCTCCATAAAATCGTCCTTGCCCTCGTTTATTGCAGTTTCCTGCAAGTCAAGGCTGTGCTGAGTGTCAAGCTGTTTGCCGTCAAGCTCTGCCATTTGATCTTCAAGCTCAGAGGAATATTTCTCTGAATTTGCTATCTTTTTCTGTATGGATTTATATTTTTTCTTTATAGCCTCAAGGGTTGTCCTGCTCGTCGGCAAGCTTTTTGTCAGCGTCAGCTATCTGCTTATCAAGCTCCTGCTGTTGCTTTTTAGCTCTTCAAGCTGACTGCTGTATGTATCGTTATCCGCCAAAGCGATATCACTTACGCTTCCGTCAGAAAAAACCAAAGGCGGCAAAAGCTATGCACAGAGCCATACAGCCTGCGGCTATTCTTTCATGGGGTAAATTTTTTTCATAATATCAGTTCTCCAAAATATAAGCGTATTATATATTTCTCACGCTGTAACGTTTATGTAGTCCCTTTAATTATAACGCAAAACCCCGTTCTTGTCAAGAAACCAACCGCTAAAAGCCGTATTTTTCGGCATTTTAAGACAATTCGCCGCACATATTTTGTGCGTTATTGCACCTATTCTCCTCCGAACATCTCACCCAAGGTCTTTCCTATAAGCTCGCCTGTATACTGTGCCTGAGTGATAGAATTGCCGTGGCTTCCCACCTCTATAAGAAGCGAGCCGGTGGTCAAGTCCTGATTATAGTGGCGATAGTCGAAAAGAACAGGCCGTGTAAGCCCCTGCCAATCGCTCTCCAAAGCCGACTGCAAAGCACAGGCAAAGTGAAAATTCTTCATATAGTCAGGCATACCCATAGTGCCGTCATCACACCCCTGATATTATCATAAGCTGAGCCGCTTCTCTGCCATCTATCTCCGCCACAGGTGCGAGCCTTGTGCCGTCCTCACGCTCTATGCCGTCACGGTGAACGTCAAGACATACCTTTATAGAGGGGTACTCCTCCAATATCTGCTTTACCGCCATTCGGCTTGAATCGTAAGAGCCGTCATAGCTGGGATAATCATGCACAAGTGTATCGTGGATATACGCAACGCCTGCTTTGTCAAGCTGTTCGCATATCTTGTCCCCCTACCGACAGCATATTCATTTCAGGTTCGGTGGTCTTGCAGGAAAAGGAGCTGTCATAGTGGTCTTTGTCTGTGGGCTCAAAGCTTTCCGTGGCGTGGGTATGATAAATAAGTATCTGCGGCTCAGAGGAATTTCCGTCTATTTGAAAATCATATGGCTTTGAGCTTTCCTCGTAAAGCTCATCATTTGAAAGGTCAGTGCAGTTTCTCACCTGACCGCCGCCGTCAAGGTCGAAATACTGCTCGCCGTCATATCTTCCGTAGGTGTATTTTTCTATAACACCGTCATTCCCCTCCATGCTTGCAGGATATGGTATCTTGTCCGTCACGTCCTGAGCAGGCAAAGGACTTGGCACTTCTGCGCTTACAGATGGCGTTTGCTTCTCCTGTGGCCATATCCATATCCCATATGCTGTGCTTTGACACCACTGCCGCTTCAAGCTTGTTTGATACCACAGGCTTTGATGCCGTATCCGTTTCGCTTTCCATAGCGAAACAAGGCTTGTATTCTCCCATAGCCACCCCTGCCGCCACAGCCGCCACCCTGCCGAACCTGCTTTGCAGATCTTGCATAAAGCCATATCCCCGTGGGCATAACGAACGCCACTATTATAACTGCAACACAACGCAGGCAGACTTTCTTTATATCCAATGCTGTCACTCCCATATACATCTTAGTATTATAATGTATATGCAGGACGAGCCGTCATATTACCTGCCCAGCTTCACCTTAACAGGCTTGCCCACTGTCATAGAAGTCATGGGTCACGTTGCAGTCATAGCATAGTATCTTCACGCCCTTTCGGGAAGCTTTCTCCAAAGCCTCTCAAACTCAGGGTGAGTGTCATAATTTGGAGTGAAATATTTCACATCGCTCATCTGAACGAGTATCATTATATAAGACTCATACCCCTCATCGAGGCAGTGAGAAAGCTCCTCTATATGCTTCACCCCACGGAGGGTAGGAGCGTCAGGGAAAAAGCACAACGCCGTCTTTCTCCAGCGTACAGCCCCTTTACCTCCATGAAGATCTTCCTATCCTGCGACTCTAAGTAAAAATCAAAGCGTGAATTGCCGTATTTTTCTTTTCGGGATAGACAGAGAAGCCCCTCGCCAAAAAAGGCATTTTTTTCTCTCAGCCACTCCCTACCGCCTTATTCGGGGCTTGGCTGTCCATGTTTATGAGCCTGTCACCTTTTTCCACTGCAACAAGGTCAAAAAGCGGTCTTTCTCGATTCGCTGTCTGAATGTTCAAGCCAAACAGTACACCCCTCCACCAAAAGTTCTTTTGCATCTGCCCGTATTTTTTTCACATGACAGACCTCGGCTTTACCGTCTATCTCAACGTTGGCGATAAACCTATTCGGTCTTGATAGAAATTTGCCTTTATGTATATTATCGTATCTCATAATTCGCTCCTTTTATTCTTACTATTCACATTATACCACAAATACGTTTGTTTATAAATACCTAAATCATGCATTCTTAGCTTTGCTGATTTGTGGTTCGATACGAAAAAAGGGAAAAATATTTCACAAAAATCTATTGACGCTATTTGTGAAATATGTTATAGTTTTGAGTATAGGTTATATAACAATAATAATTTATTAAAATTTCAGAAAAGAGGTATTTTTATGAAAAAAATAACTGCACTTCTCGTTTCACTTATAATGTCATGCGCAGTAATGGCAGGCTGTTCTGACAGCAGTTCTTCAAGCTCATCAAAAAGCAGACAGCACATCAAAGGCAGAAACAAGCGCAGCCGCTGACGAGTCAACTGCTTCAGAAGCAGGCACAGCCACAGATCTCGAGGATACTCTCACAGCGCAGTATACAAAGAAGATACAGGGCGAGAGCCTTTGCTATCGACATGACAGTGGCAAGCGAATATGACAATTCATCAGCTGTTGTTGAGATAGCAGGCGGAAATATGCACATGAAAATGAACTTTATGTGCGTGGATATGGACATCTATAATATCGACGGAGTTATGTACACACTGGACAGTGAGTCAAAAACGTATTACACTGTTGATATGGAAGAATCTATCGACGACTTCAAGAGCGAAATAGGCTACGGCATTAACGACAGCTACAAGTTCATAAGCTCTGAAACAACTGACGACGGTCTTATCTGCGAAACTTTTGAAAACACAGAAGATCCTGGCATCGAGCTTGAATCAGGCGTAACTCTCGACACAAAGCGATTCTGACGATTATTCTTTCACAACAACATTCAAGTATTACTTCAATGCTGACACAAAGGATCTTGTTAAGATAGAAACTATCTCGACGGCTCAACGACTACTGTTACAGTAAACTCATTCACAACTGAAAACGTTGAAGTCAAGAACTCCCTGACGATTTTGACAGTTGGACAGAAAGCAGTCTTTCGATAAGGACACTGAAGATATCCCTTATGACGCTGAACTCGATGTTGAAAGTCAGGCGCTGAGTCAGCCGAGTGATTCTTGTCATTTTTCGGAGGCAAAAAATATTATGAACAAGAAAATGGTAACTATTATTGCAGCTTTTGGCAATGTGTACAGCAATGGCAGGCTGCACTGGGAACGATACTGCAAGCTCTTCAAAGGCTGAAACAACTACTACAACAACGGCTGCCGCAGAGTCTGCCGCTCCTGCTGAAAGCACAGCAGACGAAAAGCAACGCTGACAGCACTTCCGCAAACGTAGGCACAACGGATTATGACGTTGACGGTGATTTCAGAGCTTTCGAGCAGATGAAAGACAAGTATGAGGGCAACTATCTTTGCGAACCTTACAGGTCAGATGTCAAACAACGGCACAAAGTATACTATCTGCATAAAGGACGGCAAGGCTTATCAGGCACTCACAGTTCAGGGCATGAAGTCATACACAGTTTGCCCTGGCGACGGAAAGCTTTACAACGTTTCAGAAGGCACGACCACCTACAGCATTGAGGACGACGACGGAAATCAGTGGAAGTCAGCCGACATTCTTTTCGGCGCGACCCTCGATTTCGACCACGCATATATTGACACAACAACAAACGTTGTTCACGAGTATTATAAACTCGACAGCAGTGTTTCAGGCGGCGAGGGTCAGATAGTTTACGGCTTTGACGGTTGCTACATATGACCTTAAGCAGGTAGTTCTGCTCCCAGAGGGTGCTGACGAATCAAGCGCAGTTTACTTCACTGTAGATTCCATAGGCGAAGCGGACGACAGCCTGCTTGCTGTTCCTGATCTTTCTGCTTATACAAAAAGAATAATTTTATCTGATCTTTTTTCCAACATCGGGCGGACAGGCCACTGCGGTCTGCCCGCTTTTTTGCATTTCCAGCAAAGCGTTGTGCAATATGACGGAAAAGAAGTTCAAATATCTTTGAAATTTGTGAGAAAAATAGTCTTAAACCCCTTGACAAAATCGTCAAAAGGGTATAAACTATACTTAGCACTCGAGAAGAAAGAGTGCTAACGCTTAAATACAATAAGTGCTAACAAGAAGAACGGGTGGTGAGCAAATGGACGACCGCAAGCTGAAAAATACTTTCAGCGGTAGTCAATGAATATATCGTAACAGGCGAGCCTGTAGGCTCAAAGGCGATAATGGCTCACGTCAAAGCGTCCTCAGCGACCATTAAGAAATGAAATGGCAGAGCTTGAGAAGCAAGGCTATCTCGAACAGCCACACACCTCCGCAGGCAGAATACCAACATATAAAGGCTACAGGCTTTTATGTTGACCAGCTCATGGAGCAAAACCAGCTTACAGCAAATGAAAAAGAAGATGCTGGATTCAATGATACCGCAGGAATATGTCACAGAGGAAGACCTTGTGAACAAGGCTTCAATGGCATTGGCGGATCTTACGAAATGTGCGGCGGTGGTCGCAAACGCAACGCCAAAGTTCTCGCTTATCTCAAAGGTAGAGGTAATACCTACAGGAAAGAGAATGTACGTTATTTTGATGATAACGTCCAACGGCTCTATTAAGAATAAGGTTTGCCGATTGGAGTTCGACCTCAGTCAGGATCAGCTTGAGTTTTTTGATAACTTCGTAAAGGAAAATCTCAACGGCGTGCCTATCGACAGTCTTTTCGGACGCTTATCTTGAAAAGCTCACAGAAGCAATGGGAACGGTACATGATGACCCTTTCACCGCTTGTTTCCGAGATAATGAAGATGACAAAGGAAATGAGCAGCGTGTCTATCAAAGGTCAGAGTAATCTTCTCACCTGCAAGGACTTCAACCAAAATGAGATAATAAGCTTTCTCGATAATCAGAAGGAGCTTAAAGGATTTATTGACGAAAACGTTCTCAGGGGCTTCACGTTATGTTCTCCCCTGAGCGTGACGGGTTTGTTATCCACAACTCCTCTATTATAACAGCTCCGTTCTCAAAGGACGGCAAAACAGCAGGTGCGCTGGGGCTTATAGGTCCTATGAGGCTCGACTATGCGAAGTTTATCCCATATCTCGAGTATTTCACAGGAAAGATATCGGAAATGATATCCGAAACGCCACCAGAGCAAAACAAAGAAGATGACGAAAATGAATAAAGAGAAAGGCAGGCGGCGTAAATTGAGTAAGGAAAACTGAAAAGGACACCGAGCTTGAAAAAGAGGAAAACACCTCTGCTGAAAAAGCGAAGAAGTGAAAGAAGCGGCGGATACCGCAGAAAAATGCCACTGAGGATACAAAGAAAAAGGCGGAGGAGAGCGAAACAGAAAAGCTGAAAAAGAGCGTGCCGAAGCAAATGACAAGTATCTCAGACTTATGGCTGAATATGATAATTTCAGAAAAAAGAAGCGCAAAGGAAAGACTGGAGCTTACAGACACAGCAAAGGGAAATGTGATAAACGGCTTCCTGCCGGTGTTTGATAACTTTGAAAGAGCGTTAGGCACAGAAACTCAGGACGCAGTTTATAAACAGGGTGTTGAAATGATCTTCAATCAGTTCAGCGACGCCTGAAAAAACTCAACGTTGAGGTAATGGAGCTTGCGGGCAAGGAATTTGACCCGAACGTTGCAACGGCTGTAAGTACAGTTGACGACCCTGACCTGGGTGAAAATATTGTGGCGCAGGTGCTTCAAAACGGCTACACCATAGGCGGCAAGGTAATAAGACACGCAATGGTAATAATAGTAGCAAACCCATAAACAAAGACATCGGGACTTAAGGTCTTGATATAAATTAAGTAAATTTTGAAAGGACTTGATCTTATGAGCAAAAATCATCGGTATAGATTTAGGTACAACAAACTCTTGTGTAGCAGTTATGGAGGGCGGCGAAGCCGTTGTTATCCCTAACAGCGAGGGTGCAAGAACAACCCGTCAGTAGTTGGCGTTTCAAAAGAACGGCGACAGACTTATCGGTCAGGTAGCAAAAAGACAGGCTGTTACAAACTATGACAACACTGTAATTTCTATCAAGAGACATATGGGCTCTGACTACAAGGCTCACATGGGCGGCAAGGATTACACTCCACAGGAGATCTCAGCTATGATACTCCAGAAGCTGAAAGCTGACGCTGAGGCTTATCTGGGTGAAAAGGTAATAGAGGCTGTTATCACAGTTCCTGCATACTTCACAGACGCACAAAGACAGGCTACTAAGACGCAGGTCAGATCGCAGGTCTGACAGTTAAGAGAATCATCAATGAGCCAACAGCCGCTGCACTTTCTACGGTATCGATAAGGAAGAGGATCAGAAGGTCATGGTTTACGACCTGGGCGGCGGTACATTCGATGTATCTATCATCGAAATGGGCGACGGTGTTACAGAAGTTCTTGCTACAGCAGGTAACAACCACCTGGGTGGCGACGACTTCGACCAGAGAATTATCGACTGGATGATCGCAGAGTTCAAGAAGACTGAGGGTGTTGACCTCTCAGGGGATAAAATGGCAATGCAGAGACTCAAGGAGGCTGCAGAAAAGGCGAAGATAGAGCTTTCTTTCTACTGCTTCATCAACTATCTCTCTCCCATTCATCACAGCAGACGCTACAGGTCCAAAGCATCTTGAAATGACACTTTTTTTACACAGGCTAAGTTCAACGAAATGACAGCAGACCTTGTTGAGTCAACAATGGGACCAGTTCGTCAGGCACTTTCAGACTCAGGTCTGTCAGCTAACGAGCTTCAGAAAGTCCTTATGGTCGGCGGTTCTTCAAGAATCCCCGCGGTTCAGGAAGCTGTTAAGAAATTCCTTGGCAAAGAGCCATTCAAGGGCATCAACCCAGATGAGTGCGTAGCACTTGGCGCTGCATATCAGGGCGGCGTTCTCGCAGGCGACGTTAAGGACGGTCTGCTCCTCCTCGATGTAACTCCACTGTCACTTGGTCTTGAAACAATGGGCGGTATCTGCACAAAGATCATCGAGAGAAACACAACTATACCTACAAAGAAGTCACAGATATTCTCAACTGCCGCTGATAATCAGTCAGCCGTTGATATCAACGTACTTCAGGGTGAGCGTGAGTTCGCAAAGGACAACAAAAACAGCTCGGTATGTTCAGACTTGACGGAATCGCTCCTGCTCCAAGAGGCGTTCCACAGATCGAGGTAACATTCGATATCGACGCTAACGGTATCGTACACGTTTCCGCTAAGGATCTTGGCACAGGCAAGGAGCAGAACATCACGATCACTTCTTCAACAAATATGTCTAAGGACGATATAGATAAGGCTGTCAAGGAAGCTGAGGCATATGCAGCAGAGGACGCTAAGAAGAAAGAGGACGTTGACGCAAGAAACGCTGCTGACCAGCTTTGCTTCCAGGCTGAAAAGTCACTGGGCGAGTTCGGCGACAAGGTAGACGCTGCTGACAAGTCAGCTTGTCAGGCTAAGATAGACGCTCTTAAGGAAGCCCTCAAGGGTACTGATATCGAGGCTATCAAGGCTAAGCACAAGGAGCTTGAGGAAACATTCCAGGGCGTTGCAACTAAGGTATATCAGCAGGCTGCACAGGCACAGCAGGCAGCAGGCGGTGCCGCAGGCTTTGACCCTAACAACATGGGCGGAGCAAATGGCGGCAGCAACGGCGGCGCTTCAAACAACGGTGGCGACGACGTTATAGACGCTGAATTTACTGACGCAGAATAAATCATAACGGCTGCCTCTGCTCCGATTTTCTCGAGCAGGGGAGCTATTGCCGTATTAAAAAGGCTGTGTGAAAAGCGTGAAAGGACTATACTTACAAAAAGGAGGCAAGCCCATGCCCCAAGACTTTCACGATCTGCAGCTTACAGAGCATGGGCGTTTATATGGCTGAAAAAAAAAGAGATTACTATGAAGTGCTTGGCGTTTCTAAAACTGCCACAGACGATGAATTAAAAAGGCATTCCGTAAGCTTGCAAAGCAGTATCACCCCTGACCTTCACCCCGGCGACAAAGCGTGCGAGGAAAAGTTCAAGGAAGTAAATGAAGCTTATGAGGTGCTTTCAGATAAAGATAAAAAGAGCAAGATATGACCAGTTTGGTCACGCAGGCGTAGACCCGAACTACGGTGCAGGCGGTGGAGCAGGTGCAGGAGGCTTCGGCGGATTTGGCGATATGGGCGATATTTTCGATTCCATTTTCGGTGGATTTGGCGGAGGCTTTGGTGGCGGACGTTCTGCTAACCCTAACGCACCAAGACGTGGCGAGGATATAAGAGCGAACGTTGTTCTTGACTTCATGGAAGCCTGCAAGGGCAAGACTGTGAAACTTCGCATAAACAGAGCCGAAAAATGTCCTGACTGTCACGGCACAGGTGCAGCCGCAGGTTCTTCGCCTAAGACCTGTCCTGACTGCCACGGCACTGGTACAGTAAGGATAACACAGAGAACGCCTTTCGGAAACATCGCTCAGACCACGACTTGCAGTCGCTGTGGCGGTAAGGGTCAGATAATCGACAACCCTTGCCATACCTGCAACGGTCAAGGCAGAGTAAAGAAGGTATCTGAAAAGGAGATAAACGTTCCTGCTGGCATCGACGATGGTCAGACACTTAGAGTAGGCGGTGAAGGCAACTGCGGTATAAACGGAGGTCCTAACGGCGACCTGCACATCAACATTACAGTTCGACCTGACCCTATTTTCGAGCGTGACGGCTATGACGTGTGGACAGAGATACCGCTTACTTATGCACAGGCTACTCTCGGTGACGCGAGATAACAGTTCCACAGTTGACGGCAAGGTAAAATACACAGTGCCGGAGGGTACACAGACAGGCACAGTGTTCCGTCTGAGAGGCAAGGGCATAAAGAAGGTGAACAGAAACGACCACGGCGACCACTACGTTCGTGTAACAGTTGAAGTTCCACGCAATCTGACCAAAGAGCAGAAAGAAAAGCTCCGTGACTACGAAAAGTCCCTCGGTGAAAAGAACTACGCAAAGCGCAAAACATTCTTTGACAAGCTCAAAAGACAAATTGAAATAACAGAAAAAAAGGAGAACGGCACAAGCTGTTCTCCTTTTTGTTTGCAATAAAAAATGCCGCAGGAAGACCCACGGCAATTATCATATTATCAAGCCATACCTGTGTGCTTTTTGATAGCCGCAAAGGACTCCGCACTGATAACGTGTTCCATACGGCAAGCGTCCTCTACTGCAACTTTCTCGTCAACACCAAGCTTTATGAGCCACTGTGAAAGCAACGTATGACGCTCATACATTTTCTCGGCTATCTCCAAGCCCTTGTCTGTCAAACGAATATAACCGTCCTTGTCAACAGTTATATAGCCGTTCTCACGGAGATTTTTCATTGCCACACTTTACGCTCGGCTTTGAAAACTCAAGTTCGTTTACTATATCTATGCTTCTTACCTCGCCTTTTGCCCTTGCGCTGGCTGAGAGAATAAGTATCGTTTCGAGATAATTTTCAGCTGATTCTCTTATCTGCATTATAACGTCCCTCCCTAGAACAAGTTTGTCATCAGGTCATTACGACTATTATATCACATTTCAAACTGCATTTCAAGTGCAAGCACGCTTTTTCAGCGATTTCGATAAACTTTTACATCAATGAATTGTGTTGATATACAAAGGCACTGCTCACAAAAAGCAGTGCCTTTAAAGCTGTCTGTTATTTACTGTATACCGCACTCCTCATAGTCTTTCCACTTTTCGGCATGCTCCTTATCCTCAAAATATTTGTATACAAAAAAGCGCAGTTGACGCAACAACAAGTATCATCGCACCCATTAAAGTCCAGAACGACTTTTTTTTGAATAGTTTGACATAACAAAACTTCCTTTCTTTCGCAATAGCATACAAAAACTTGCGGCTATCGCTCATAGCTTTGTTATAATTATACTACACAATGCTCTTTCTGTCAATTATTTTCACAGGATTTTCAGATATATTTTTCCGAGTAAAAGTGCAGAAATTCCTCAAGGCAAAGCCTCGCCTGCGGCAATGATACGAGCGGCTTCAACGCCCACATAACGATAATGCCACGGCTCAAAATCAATGCCGGTCATCTGCTCTTTAAGGCGAGGATAACGAAGGATAAAGCCGAAATCTGCGGCATTTGCACAAAAAGCCACCGAGATTCAGGCGTCTTGTAAAAATCGTCGCTCACATCATTGTCACCCTCTCTGCCGAGATCCACAGCAAGCCCGGTGTTGTGTTCGCTTGACCCGGGAGAGCGAGTTCTGCCCACCTTTCCACAGCCTTTTCATAACTCAGACCGCCCCACATTTCGTGAGATACTTCACGCTCCCAAAGCATCTGCTGATATTCAAAAGAGCGATAGGCGGAAATAATTTTCAGCTTTATGCCGTCAGCTTCCGCCTTTTGAGCAGAAGCCTGAGCCTGTTTCCTGCCTGAGATTCCATAAACTTGCCGTTCACCTCTGTCAACTCCACACGATCATAAAATCCCATATCTATGGGATTGAATTTATCCACAAGCATAAGATAATCCATATACTGACCTCCTTGTCCTGATGGGGAGAAATGTTTTAACTTAGTATATGCAGATGTGTGTGGAGAGTATACACGGCGAAGCTAAATGAGGAGTGAGGAATGAGAAATGTGGAATGAGAAGTGAGGAATTGGCATAGCAGACCAAAGTTGTGCACAAGCACCGAGCGTAGCGATTTTTGCGACACAACAAACCTGCCAGAATAATCTGTAGGGGCGAACATCGTTCGCCCGTTCTCAGAACTTGTAAAAATTTCGAAATTGTAGGGGCTTGGCTCAATTTCGGTTTCACCGAAATGCGACAGCCCGATATTTCTCGCCCGTTGAATTGTTGAAAAATATCACACAATGTCACCCAAAAATAATTTGGCATCAAGGATATGGCAACCACAGCATCGCTCCCCTACACATTTCAAAAAGCGGTGCAAAATTACATCATATCACAAATTGCAGCGTAAAATGCCCGTCACGGCGAGTGACCTATATCCAGCACCCGTCCACTCTGACGACCTGCCCGTGAATGTAATCTGCTCCCTCTCCACTGAGAAAACGCACAACATTCGCCACATCTCTCGGCTTGCCTATCCTGCCTGCCGGTATGTCATCAACTATCACACGAACATCTTCATCCGTCAGCTCGCCGTTCATTTTCGTGTCTATCATTCCGCAGGATACGCAGTTCACCCTTATACCGCTTATAGCAACTTCTCTCGCAAGAGCCCTTGTGAAGCCTATAAGCCCAGCCTTTGCCGCCGAGTATGCGACCTCGCAGGAAGCTCCCTTTTCGCCCCATACTGAGGTTATATTTATCACATTTCCGCTGTGTTCCTTATCATCTCAGGAAGCACCGCCCTGCTCATACGCATTGCGCCAAGCAGATTCACGTTCATCATCTCGCATAGCTTCTCGTCAGTCATGTCAGTGAAAAGCTCTATATCCGCTGTGCCTGCGTTGTTTACAAGAAGCGTAACAAAGCCCAAACTGTCCCTGACTTCCGCCACGCATTTATCTATACTGTCTTTGTCGCCAATGTCGCAGTAAAAACCTCTGCACATAAGCCACGCTCTTTAAGCTCAGATACCAAAGCTTCCGCCGCTGCCCTGCCATTCTTGTAGCATACAGCCACCTGCCAGCCGTCCTCAGCAAGCACCCTGCATATCTCCGAGCCTATCCCGCCAGAGCCACCTGTTACCAATGCTGTCTTTTTCATAAAAATACCCCCCCGCAGATCATGATATACTGTAATTATATCACACCTGCGGAGGTTTTTCAACGGCTACTTTTTCGTTCTCGTCTACCCATTTTCTCGCCCAGCCTGCATTCTGCTCCTGACGATTGTATACTCTGCCGTTTGGCGCAGTGTAATTGTCCGTCACAACATATTCTGACCTGCCGAGATAACGTCATGGGGCTTGTATACCTTTGTGCCGTCTGAAGCCTGCGGAAACGGCTCTTGTCACGCTTTTTCATGGCTATCACTCTCCTTTTTTATGTTATTATCCTGCCCGAAGCTTTTGTGATTATCAGATGAAAAATCTGCATAACAGTTGAAAATATCACGATAACGTGGTATAATCATCTTATACTAATTTTATCGGGAGTATTAAAATGGAAAAATACAACAAACAAAAAGCCATACTCACCGCACTGCTGAAATGGGTGGAAACAGAGTTCTTCGGAATTTTCGTATTTCTCTTTTTTTTATCGCAGTTGCAAAGCCTTTCGGTGCATTGGCAAAATATAATTTTCGGTCTTACAGGACTTCTCACAGTGGTCTGCCTTATGGCTGACTTTGGTCTGAAACAGGGGAGAGGAAGCCAGAAATAAGGTCACATTCCACGGTGAAAAGGATTGCCCTAACTATGGCTTCACACTTGGTCTTATTGCAAGCATACCATGCTACATAACAATGATAGTGCTGATGATATCAAAATTCAGCGGCTCGTTCAACTTCATGCCTGCCTATAAGCTACTCGACGCCTGCTTCTATCCTCTTATAGATTGGGCTGCCCACTCTGCCGACGTAAAAGATATGTCCCCATTTGTTTTCATCATGACCGCTGTGTTCCCTCTTCTCTATCCGTTCGCCACTTGGATTGGCTTCAAAATATCCTACAAGCAGATAGACGTAAAAGAGCGTGTGGTCTACAAGCACAAATAAAAATCAAGCCTGCCGTATCAGTCCGATACGACAGGCTTTTATCTTTGCATCAAGCGAACTCAGTTCGCCCCTACACATTAAACTATTTCATTACTGAAAATCTATCTCTATATCTTTTAGCGTCACATAGTTTACTACATTGCAGTTTTATCGCTTGCAGTGTTTGCGATAAGCGTTATCTTTGCCGTGCCTTTCACATAGTCGGCACCAATATCCGTCTTATAGTCCTCCGTGTAGCTCTCTCCGGCTTTGAGTAAAGTGTTCATGGTGTTTCTGTCGCCATTTTCGCCATAGCTCGTGGAATTGCCCTTACTGTCCTCTGTGGTGATATACTGGTCAGTCGTGAAGTCAAGCGCCATGTCCTTGTCCCAGTTGTTTGTGTAGGTAATATGGCTTATGAACTCGCCTCCGCTTACCTCATAGGAGTATTTCGCCGTGAGCCTGCCGTCCTTTGTTGTAAAGGTATTGTCCCCAACGTCCTCAAAATAGTCGATATATCCAATATCAACTTCGTCAGCCATATCAGAATCGTCCTTGGCGACAGAAGTCACCGCTTTCTCACTAGGGTCAACATCGCGTCAGCGACCTCAGCGTTTTTTCTTTACGTCAGTGTATTCGCAGTTCTCATTGAGCCAGTTTTTCAAGCTTTTCTGCCTTTTCACCGCCTATATCAAATTTTAATATATCTCCTGCAAAAAAAAGCTGAACATACAGATCTCCGTTAGCAGTAAAATAAGCCGTACCGTTGGCGTCAAGTCTTTCTACATAGAAGCTTATTGTTATTCCGCCCTCAATGTAATATTCATCATCATTTGTTACCGACAAATTAATATCAGGGTCGCTCTCATAAGCGTCTCCCTCATATACCGCATTGTATGAACCATTATCGTCCTTTAACAGGTCAAGCAGCTTTGAGAGGTCAATATTAGTATACTTTCTGAGCCTGCCCATTCCTGCGTCATTGTAAGCATAGTCCACATGAGCCGTTTTTTCAAGACTTACGTCATTTATTATGTCATCAAGGGTCATATCGACTTTGTAATCAGGTGAGTATTTCCAATCATCATACCACGCCACAGAGCCGTCATCAAAGACCACCGCCAGATAAACGCTTGGTGACAAGTCCTTTATTGAATAAATATCCGCTTTTTGTTGTTTCCTTTTTTGTTTGTCTCATAGTTTTCCGTTTCAAGAGTCATGGTGGTGAGCTTGCTGTCAAGAAAAAGACTTATCAACATGTCCCATTGAAACATATTCCACATCGTTATATTCAAACGTCTCATATTTTGCATTCATTGCATATTCGTCCCAAAGGAACTCTATATGACACTGTTGCTTCCTCGTCTGCCATCTGCTGGTCAGCCGAAGCCTTTGCCTTTATATCTTTGTCCGACCTGCCTGCAAACATCATAACGCCCGTCACAGTAGCGATAACTCCGCAAGCCGCCACAGCCACCCACTTTTTTCCACACTGTTTTTATCTTTACTCCGCTTCCGCTCTGCTGACATTCTTCCATATAATGTTCGTCAACGTTTTCCAAAGCCTTGAAAATATCCTCTCCTGTTGTTTTCATAAAAAAGAACTCCCTCCTTTTCAAGCAAAGCCTTTAACTTATTTCAGCTTCTGAAAAGGCTCGCCTTAACTGTGTTCAAGTTCATAGCATACTTTTTTGATATCTCTTTTCATGGGCACTGCAAACCAATATCGCTGGAGAAATATATTTCTGTCTCTCTCCTGCAACTCACCAAGAAATTCGTTTATAAGCCCCTCCAGGTGTATCCCGTCGCAAAGGCTCTCGGTGGTGTCTTTTTGTCGGTATGCACTCGTCAAGCTCCTCCAATACCGCCGCTATCTCGCCTTTTCCACGCTTTGCGGTCTTTGACGCACGGTATCTGTCAAATGCGATATTTTTGTTATCCGCCCGAAAAATGCCGACAGCATTTTAGGTTTCTGCGGCGGTATCGAGTTCCACGCCCTGAGCCATGTTTCATTGACGCACTCCTCCGTGTCCTCCCTGACCCAAGAATATTGTAGCCCACAGAATAACAGTATCCGCCGTATTTTATGTCCGATTGTGAGATAGCCTGCTGATCTCTGCTTTCATAAAGCTCAATTATCCTGCTGTCCTCCATTTTTCCGCCCCTTACATTTAGGTAACACCTCACAAGGCTCGCCTAACTTCATTGAAAGTCCTTTCATCTATAATGACGAGATATCCGCCAAAAGGTTTTATGAAAACATAAAATAATTATAACATATGATAAAAATTATGCAACACAAAACGACGTCCCACATCACTATGGAAACGCCGTTTATATGAAGAATGATTTTATGACAACTCGTTAAGAAGATCCATATACAATTCGTTGTAATCTGTTCTGTTATCCTTCAGGAATGCAATAGCCGCACGAGGGTGGCGGTTGAGCGCACCTGTGAGCATATAAGGCACGTCATAGCCCCACTGTGAACCCTTTTGCCCTCTCCTCAGCAACGTACTTTTCAACAAATTTCAGTGTAGGAGTAAGCTTGTAGTTAGGATTTCTCAGGAAGCTGAGCATCTGCTCCATAAAGCAGTTTCCCCTGCACCTCTGCCCATTCCGCTCATTGTAGCGTCCGCAAAGCTTGCACCGTGAGAAATGCTCTCGATAGTGTTTGCAAAAGCGAGCTGCTGATTGTTGTGCATATGAACGCCCACCTTTTTTTGCCACTAGCCTCAGCCACCTCGCAATACTGCGCAGTAAGTCTTCTCACCTGCTCAGGAAAAGTGAGCCGTAGCTGTCAACAAGATAGATAACGTCAACAGGGCCTTTTGCCACAAGGTCAAGAGCCTGTGCGATATCGTCCTCACGGCTTGCAGAAACAGCCATGATGTTGATAGTAGTTTCATAGCCCATGTCGTGGCAGTAGTTTATCATCTCCAGCGCACCAGGCATCTGATGAGTATATGTTGCAATTTATCATGTCGATAACGCTCTCGCTCTTTGGCAGGATATCTTTCTTGAAATCACATCTGCCAACGTCAGCCATAACAGAAAGCTTCAGAGGGCTGTCATTCTCGCCCACGATAGCTCTGATATCCTCCTCATCACAGAACTTCCACTTGCCGAACCCCTTGACGTCAAAAAGCTCCTTAGAAGCCTTGTAGCCGAACTCCATGTATTCAACGCCTGATTTTATGTTAGTTTTATAGAGTTCTTTACAAACTCGTCTGAAAATCCAAAATTATTTACAAGACCTCCGTCACGGATAGTTGCGTCCAGAAGCTTTATATCAGGACGATATGACATAAGGTCACCTTTCTGATTTATCGTCTTTGCCTGATTTGCCATTGTGATTACTTCCTTTCCAAAAGCAGGTACTTATCACGCCTGTATAAAATTTATCACTTTAAAGATTTTATGCTTTTTAAGCTTTTATGTATTAAAGTATAGCATCGCTTTTGCTATATGTCAATAGAATAAGAAGATTTTAAATATATTTTTACATTTTAATAATATTTCCTCCCCAAGGCCTAAACTTTTGTACATTTCCAACTATCAAAACGACGCAGTATTGTGATAAGTGCTGAAAAATATCCACGCCCTTGACAAATCAGACTTATAGTTGTATACTCTAAGCGTACTACAACAGATAATACATTTAGTACAGCAGAACAAATGAAACGAAACAACAAAATCGAAAGGAGGTATTCAAGGTGATAACGCTTGATCTTACAGGAAGAGCACCTATCTACGAACAGATATGCAGCCAGTTCTCAAGCCTTATATCAAAAGGCGTGCTGAAAGAAAACGATAAGCTGCCAAGCTCAAGAATGTTGGCAAAGGAACTGGGTCTGAATCCAAACACAGTCGCCAAAGCCTACAGCAGACTTGAGCATGACGAGATAATCTATTCTGTGGCAGGAAAAGGCTGCTTTGTGGCAAAGCAGAAAGGCTCTATAGAGAAAAAATTGCTGGAAGAATTTAAGCTCCATGCCGCCGCCGCAATGCAGGCAGGCATAAGCCTTGGATCGCTTACCTCCGTCCTTGAAGAACTGGCGGAGGAACAGAAAGAAAGGAGTGACAAAGAATGACATAGAAATAAAAGACCTGTCACTTACATTCAAAAAACGCAGACGAAGATCACGAGGCACTGAAAGCCGTCACCCTGGATATCCCCGAGGGCTGCATATACGGCTTTGTAGGCTCGAACGGTGCAGGTAAATCCACCCTGCTGCGTGTTATAAGCGGGATCTACCGCCCCGACAGCGGCAGCGTCACCATTGACAAAACAGAGGTCTATGACCGGCCGCAGGCTAAGGAGAACATCTTCTTTGTGAGCGACGAAACGGTGCAGTTTTCAAGACTGACAGTGAATGACCTGAAAAAGCTTTTTACCAAAGCAGCTACCCGACCTTTGACGACAAGGTGTTCGATGACCTTATCTCAAAGCTTGACCTGCCGCGGAAGAAACCGCTGTCTCAGTTTTCAAAGGGCATGAAAAAGGCAGGCGATAGTAGCCTCGCGCCCTTGCCAGCCGAACAAAGTATATCCTCCCTTGACGAAGCCTTTGACGGCCTTTGACCCTGCCATGCGCAGACTTATCCGCACCATGATAGTTGACGATATTTTTCGACCGTGGTGCGACCCTTATCGTGTCCTCCCACAACGTTACCGAAATAGGCGAGCTTTTGCGACAAGGCAATGCTCCTACACAAAGGCGAGGTCATTTTCGCCAAGGATATCGACGATGTAAGAGAGAACTTTGAAAAGGTGCAGATAGCCCTCCCCTGACGGTGAGCTTGACCGCACTGTTATAGAAAATGCAGGCGTAGAAGTCCTGAGCTTCAAGACCTTGGGCAGAGTTTCCACAGTGATAACAAAGGGCGACAAGGCGGATATCACCGCCAAGCTTTCCCGCCCTCTCCCCTGCCGTTTTAGAGCTTGTCCCCCTCACCCTGGAGGAGATCTTCATATACGAAATGGAGGTGCATGGATATGCAAACAGCGAAGAATAGGATAATAGAGACCTCACGCCGTGACTTCAAGGTGAACAAACTGCTTTTCGTCATCACAAACCTTGTGCTGTTCATGAACTTTATCATGCAGATGTCCATACGAAAGTTCATCACCCACTACATCGAAAGCGAAACGAACTATTATGAGGGGCTATGCCATTGCATATGTATGTATTGCGGCGATAGCGCTGTGCGCAGTGTTCACAGTTTTCACCCTTTTCCGTGAGCTTTTCAGCAAACCCCACGCAGACCTTGCGTATTCTCTCCCAGTCGGTGCAAAAGAACGCTTCTTCTCAAAGCTTCTCACTCTGCTGAAGCTGCATATCCTGCCTGTGATATTCTGGAACATCATTCAGTTTATCGCCATACTCCTCACAACGGATATCACACTGAACATGTTGGCAAGATATTCCGCCGTATTTATGTTCTTACAGCTTTCCACAAGCCTTTTTGTGATACTTGCGGTGCTTTTTGTGCATGATATGCTGCGGCAGGCTTGCAGAAATGCTCTACACAGCGGTGATAATAACAGCCTGCGAGGTTGCTCTCCCTGCTTGCATATACTATTCCACAATTAGTCCATTTACAGTTCAGTACCCATACGATATTGAAAATTTCGTTACCTATTGTCCTGCATGGAGCGCCATTTCCGCCAAGCTTATGGAATTTGGCTACTCCACAAAAGTCCTGCTTCTTCTCATTGGAAGCACAATTTTCTCAGCTCTGCTTATCACACTTTTTGTATTTCCTCTACAAAAAGCGTGACGGCAAGGACACGAGCAAGCCATTCATATTCAGTGCCTATCGTGAAATTATACTTATCCTAGCCGTAGTCACTGTAACGACTTACGTCCTCCCGACACAAGCAACCTGATACTTCTTCCTGCACTTCTCTTGGGCTATCTCCTTGTGAGAATACTATCATCAAACAGCAAGCTTACAATAATCCGCTTTGTGAAATGGGTAGGCATTTTCGCAGTGTATATGGTAATCATTTTCGGAGTGAACATTCTGGCATACTTCTGCAATGGCTTTACAGGCAAGATAGATGAAGCAAAGCTTACTGAATACACAAATCATGTGTGGGCGTTGAACACAACAACAGATGACATAACAGCTTCCTATATTTCAAGCCACCAAAATCCGCAGGACAAAAACACCCTCACAAAAGACGAGACCATGCAGATAATAGATATCTACAACAGCGCCTTTGACAGCCGCAAAAAGAGTATCAGCGACTATATACACCACTTTAAAAAGAACACAGAACCAAGTAAATATAGTAAGCATAATAATAAGGACTTACGATACAGACGATATATAGAACAACGATGATATCGACTATATCGACTTTGATTTCAACGTATCAAAAAGCCGAAGCGGATAAAGTCACCGAGAAACTTAAAGCCCTGAGCTTTATCGCACCTGAACAGATACATGAACAGAAAAAGCTACAATTATTAAGCCTGCTTTTTTGCACAAAACAACCCCCTCCGAGCCAAGCTCCGAGGGGTTTTATCTTTCGGTTCTCTATTAATCCATGACCGCATTAGCAAGCATAAGCTTGATACGGTTTCTCCTGATTGACCTTTGTCGCACCGGGTCATAGTCGATTGCAACTATGTTTGCGTCCGGATAAGCCTGCTTGATAGTTCTTGACATACCCTTTGCAACAATATGGTTAGGCAGACAGCCGAACGGCTGAGTGCAGATTATGTTCTTTGTGCCTGTTTCTGCAAGAGCCGCCATTTCAGCAGTGATGAGCCAGCCCCTCGCCCATTTTTACGCCCTGACTAATATACTTATCAGCACACTTTCTAAGGTGTTCAAAATCATGAGGCGGCTGGAAAATGCCCTGCTCGTTGATGACCTTTTTATCTGCTGCTTCTGGAACTTGTAAAGCAATATCATAACCAATGCCGTACATAAGAGTGCGGCTGGTTTTTCTTGTCATAAAAGCTTTTCGTCATTGATAGCGTCAGACGCACAGTAAAGCACGAAGTCCAACAGTCCAGGCATCATCGTTAGGCCTACAGCCTCAGAGCAATACGTACCCGGAACGAAGTACAATGAGCT
>VOFK01001780.1_pt1 | contig 44969 bp, 60 predicted proteins | sample 5384121 | NCBI WGS metagenome assembly VOFK01 (sample SAMN12384730, study PRJNA508395) | human gut metagenome | isolation source: healthy gut J | host: Homo sapiens | reverse complement strand
TGGCGAGGCGGCTTTCTCTCGCTGTCTGTGGGCGCAGATTGCGCGCCTTTACAAAATTGCCTGGCGGGCTGCGGGCGGCGGCATGGTGGCACTCGTTGGGCTGATGTCCTCGGACCTTGCGTGGAAACACTTTGGAAAAAGTAGGCCAGCGCGAGCGGAAGCCGATCTGCTCGGCAATCTGGGTCAGGCTGAAATCGGTGCTGGTAAGCAGCGCTTTTGGCCTCGGTAATGCGGCGCTTCATCAGGTAGTCGATTGGAGAGACCTTATACTCGTTCTTGAACGAGTGGGACAGGTAAATACTTGTTTACGTGGGCAATCTCCGCCAGCTTGTCCAGGGTAATGCTTTCACTGTAATTTTCATCGATATATCGTTTTGCAGTGGCACATTCCTTGCTCTCGGAGGGCGGCGCAGTGAGGCGCAGCGAAACCGATGCCATGCGCACGATTTTGACTAGCAGCACCTCGGTCAGGTCCTGGCAGACCATCTCGCAGCCGTCCTCCCGCGCGTCGATTTCCCGCAGCAGCAGCTGCATCAGGCTCAGCAGCTCCTCCCGCTGGGGGCTGCATTTCAGCATCGTGTAGCCGTGGTCCTTCTGGTCAAACAAAATTTCAATGCCTTCGATGCCCAGCACAATATATTCCAGCGGGTTTGCCTGGTAGCTCAACTCGGTATGCAGGGTGCGGGGGTTCACAATGACCATGTCGTCCGGGGCAACGTCCAGCATTTTGCCTTCGACGTTGAATTGGCCGCGTCCATCCACGCAGTAGAACACTTCGGTGCAGGAGTGGGTATGCGGCACCGAGTTCCAGTCCCCGCCGAAGCGGCTCTTGCTCACGTACATCAGGCGGGTGGCCTCCCGCGGGGGAACGTCCATATTGAATTCATACCGTGTGTTCATAAGCGGTGCGCCTCCAGATGACAAAATGTTTACAAAAAATCCAAAGTATGTGGAGCAATATCGTTACATAATTAAGCAAGAACGGAAAAATAAAAAGCCGTGGGCCGTTTTCGGTTCCGTCCTTATTATATACGCATTTGGGGCGCATGGCAAGAGCTTTCCATAAAAAATCACGATGCAAAACAGAATACCGGCACGTTTTGCTGCAAACAGGCCCAAAACCGGCAAACTGTACAAAGAAAAATCTTACTTTTTGTGCAGCTTTTTCTTTATTTTCTGATGTTGCCGCCGACATTCGGAAATAAAGCAAGATAGTACAAATGCGCAACAATATACCTACTGTTCAAAGAGGGCAGAAACAAGTATGATGATGTCAATGAAACGATGCCTGCCGTGGCAGACAAAACGGACAGAGAAGGGATTATGAAGATGGAGCAGACCGGAAGATTGACACTTCCCACAGACGCAGATGTGGTTGCGGAGACCCTGCGGCTGAAGAATCTGTTGGGCGCGGATGCCCTGCGCGACTGCGACGGCACCGAAATGCCGAAGGAGCTGCTGACGGACCCCGCCAAAAAGTACGCTACCTACTATACGACCCGCAAGGACAACGCTTGGGCGGAGGCAAACCCCGACGAGGTCCAGCAGGAGTATCTTTTATCAGTGACCGCCATACGGCGCGCGGCACGAAGCTGCGCATCCATTTTGATGGACGGCTTCCACACCCAGCAGCTCAAGGTCAACACGCTGGACGACCCCAAGCGCTGGTGGGAGGTCATTGACCGCACGACCGGCGCGGTCGTACCCACCGACAAGTGGTTCTTTGACGAGCCGACCGGTGAGGTTGAAATTGAGACGATTCCCTACCATGAGTATACAGTCAGCTTTCTGGCGTTTTTGATCTGGGACCCCGTACACATGTACAACTTCCTGACGAACGACTGGAAGAACACGCCCCACCAGCTGACCTACGATGTGCGCCAGCCCAAGACGCAGGCCTATGTAAAAGAAAAGCTGCGCCGCTGGTGCGAGGCCAACCCCCACATTGATGTGGTGCGGTTCACGACCTTCTTTCACCAGTTCACACTGACCTTTGACGACCAGAAGCGCGAGAAATTCGTCGAATGGTTCGGCTACAGCGCCAGCGTCAGCCCCTACATTCTGGAAAAATTTGAAAAGTGGGCAGGGTACAAGTTCCGCCCCGAATTTATTGTGGATCAGGGCTACCACAACACGATGTTCCGCGTGCCGAGCAAGGAGTTCCGCGACTTTATCGAGTTCCAGCAGCAGGAGGTCTGCAAGCTGGCCAAGGAGATGGTGGACATCGTCCACTCCTACGGCAAGGAAGCGATGATGTTCCTCGGTGACCACTGGATCGGCACCGAGCCCTACGGCAAGTATTTTGCCTCCATCGGGCTGGACGCCGTGGTCGGCTCCGTCGGCAGCGGCGTTACGCTGCGGATGATCTCCGACATCAAGGGCGTCAAGTACACCGAAGGCCGTCTGCTGCCCTACTTCTTCCCCGATGTGTTCACCGAGGGCGGCGACCCGATCGGTGAGGCCCGCACCAACTGGATGAAGGCCCGCCGCGCGATCCTGCGCAGCCCGCTGGACCGCATCGGCTACGGCGGTTACTTAAAGCTCGCCAGCAACTGGCCCGGCTTTATCGACGAAATTCAGAATGTGGTCGGCGAGTTCCGCCAGATCCACGAAAATATGCAGGGCACAAAGTCCTACGTTGCCCCGTTCAAGGTGGCCATCCTCAACTGCTGGGGCGGCCTGCGCAAGTGGATGAGCAATCAGGTGCATCACTCGATCTACCACCGTGAGACCTACTCCGCCGAGGGTGTTCTCGAATGCCTGAGCGGTATGCCGTTTGACGTGGAGTTCATCGACTTCGATGACATTCGCAACGGCATTCCTGAGGACATCGGCGTTATCATCAATGTGGGCGATGCCTACACGGCCTTCAGCGGTGCCGAGAACTGGATCGACGAAAAGGTCGTGACCGCCATCCGCAAATTTGTGGACGAGGGCGGCGGCTTCATCGGCGTGGGCGAGCCCACCGCCTGCCAGCATCAGGGGCGGTACTTCCAGCTGTCCGACGTGATGGGCGTGGACCGCGAGATGGGCTTCTCGCTAAGCACCGACAAATACAACACCTGCGACCCGCACCACTTTATCCTGGAGGATATTGACACCGCCGTTGATTTCGGCGAGGGCACGAGCCGCATCTACGCGCAGGGCAAGCACTATCAGATCCTGGCGCAGGACGGCGAGTACAGCCAGTTGGTCGTCAACGAGTACGGCAAGGGCCACAGCGTCTACTTTGCCGGACTTCCCTACTCCCCGCAGAACTGCCGCATTTTGCTGCGCGCCATCTACTACGCCGCCGGTATGCCGGAGGAGATGAAGCACTACTACGTGACCAACGTCGATACCGAGGTCACGGTATTCCCCGAAACGAAGCGCATCGCGGTCATCAACAACGCAGATGCTGAGGAAAAGACAGACCTGTACATCAAGGGGCATCTGATCGACAGCCTGACGCTGGCCCCGCGCGAGATGCGCTGGGTAGACGATGCCGAATAACACCCGATAATTTATGCCCCGCCGTGGGACATACGTTATACAGCCAAAGAATGGAGAAACATTTTTAAGGAGGAAAAATCCATGAAAAAGAAGAATGCAGCAGCCCTTATGGCGGCAGCTATGGCAGCATCCCTACTGGTCGGCTGCGGCGGCGGTGCCGCTTCCAGCAGCGCAGCTGCCTCTACCGCCGAGAGCACCCCTGCCGAATCCACCGCAGAATCCACTGCCGCCGACACCACCGCTGACGGCGACGAGACCCTGACCGTCTGGGCGTGGGACCCCAACTTCAACATCTATGCTCTGAAGCAGGCTGAGGCCATCTACCAGAAGGATCACCCCAACTTCAAGCTGAACATTGAAGAAAACGTCTACAGCGACATCGAGACTAAGCTGATCACCGCTGCCACCAGCGAGGATTACAGCACCCTGCCTGATCTCTTCCTGATGCAGGACTACTCCTACCACAAGATGGTCGCCAACTTCCCCGGTATCTACACCGACCTGACCGACTCCGGCTTGGATTGGGACAAGTTCTCCGGCGGCAAGCTGGCTGATTCTACCGTCGATGGCCACCACTACGGTCTGCCCTTCGACAACGGCGCTTCCGTCATGGCGGTTCGTTCCGATATGGTCGAGAAGGCTGGTCTGACCGTCGACGACTTCAAGGATCTGACCTGGAGCGAGTTCGAGGAGAAGGCGCAGAAGGTCGTGGACGCCAACGGCGTGCCGATGCTGACCTCCTCCGGCGGTTCCGAGCTGATCATCGAGATGATGCAGTCTGCCGGTGCCTCCCCCGTGGTGGACGGCGAGGTCAAGATTGCCGACAATGCCGCGCTGAAAGAGTCCCTGACCGTCTACAAGGACATGGTCGACAAGGGCATTCTGGCCGAGTACACCGACTGGGACCAGTACATTGCTTCCATGAATGACGGCAAGGCTGCCGGCGTCATCAACGGCTGCTGGATCATGTCCAGCGTGCAGGCTGCCGCGGATCAGTCCGGCAAGTGGGCTATCGTGAATATGCCCAAGCTGGACGGTATCGACGGTGCCACCAACTACGCAAACTGCGGCGGCGCAAGCTGGGCCGTTTCCTCCAACTGCAAGAACACCGAGCTGGCCTTCGACTTCCTGAAGAGCACCTTCGGTTCCAGCGTCGAGCTGTATGACGATCTGCTGCCCAACGCCGGTGCAATCTCCAGCTACCTGCCCGCTGCCGAGAGCGACGTCTACAACCAGCCCTCCGAGTTCTACGGCGGCCAGACCGTTTACAAGGATATCGTCAACTTCGCCGGTCAGGTTCCCGCATTCGACTGCGGCGCTTACTACTCTGACGTGCGCAGTGCCCTGACCGATGCCGTCACCAACATCGTCCAGAAAAACGCCGACATTGACAGCGAGATGCAGAACGCCCAGGATACCGTGGAGTTCAACATCGCTGGCTAAGCAAAACATGACACACACTGTGTCCGGTTACAACTGAGAATTTGCCAAGGGCACGGTTTGCATCTGATACGTCCGCTGCAAGCCGCGCCCTTGCTTTTGTGGCAAAATAGGAGACACTACGATGAAGAAAAAAGGACTGAATATGGAGCAGAAGCGCAACCTGACGGGTTGGGCGTTCTTGCTGCCGGCAGCACTCCTGATATTTGTATTCTGCTTTTACCCCATGGTGCAGGCGCTGATCCTTTCGTTCCAGAAAGGCACCGGCAGCGCTGTACAGCCTGCGGGCTTTGCCAACTACGCGCGCATTTTAAAGGATGCCACGTTCCAGCAGTGCCTGTTTAACACGATTTTCTATTTCGTGATCCAGGTGCCCATTATGCTGATCCTGGCATTGATCCTGGCGCAGCTGCTCAACAGCCCGGACATCAAGGGCAAGGGCATCTACCGCACGATGATTTTCCTGCCCTGCGCCACGTCGCTTGTCTCCTACTCGATGATTTTCAAATCCCTGTTTGCCAACGATGGTCTGGTCAATCGGGTGCTGTCCACCGTGGGCATCCCCACAGTGGATTGGTTCCAGAACGCATGGGCGGCACGCTGGGTCATCGTCATTGCGCTGGTCTGGCGCTGGACCGGCTACAACATGGTCTTTTATCTTGCCGGTTTGCAAAACATCGACTACTCGATCTACGAAGCGGCCCGCATCGACGGTGCTTCCCCGCTCCAGCAGTTTGTTCACCTGACGATCCCCCTGCTGAAGCCCACCATCCTGCTGACTGCCATCATGTCCACCTCCGGCACGCTGCAGCTGTTTGATGAGTCCGTCAACCTGACGGCGGGCGGTCCCGGCAAGGCGACCATGACACTGACCCACTATATTTATAACATTTCGTTTGTCGAGACGCCCAAGTTCAACTATGCGGCGGCGCTGTCGGTGTTTATCCTTGTGGTCGTGGCAGTGCTGTCTGCCATCCAGATGAAAGTAGGTGATAAGCGTGACTAAGGGTAAAAAGATTCTGGCGCACGCTGTGCTGATTTTGGCCAGCTTCCTGTCTGTGTTCCCGCTATACTATATGCTGTGCGGCGCGACGAACACCAGCATTGATGTTGTGCGCGGCAAGCTGATTCCCGGCACCTATCTGGTAGAAAACTTCAAGTCGCTGGTTGCCAACCAGAATCTGGGGCTGGCCATGGCAAACTCCTTCCGCAACGCCATCCTGATGACACTCATCACGCTGCTGGTCTGCTCCATCGCGGGCTACGGCTTTGAAATTTACCACGATAAGGCGAAGGACGCCCTGATGAGCGTTCTGCTGCTGGCGATGATGCTGCCGTTTGTGGCCATTATGATCCCCCTGTTCAAGATGATGTCCCACTGGGGGCTTGTCAACAGCTGGGCGGCGTTCGTGCTGCCGTCCATCTCGACACCGTTTATGATCATGCTGTTCCGGCAGGCATCGCGTTCCTTCCCCAATGACATTATTGAAGCGGCGCGTCTCGACGGTTTGAGCGAGATCGGCATCTTCTTCCGGATGTTCATCCCCATCATGCGCTCGACCTACGGCGCTGCCATGACCGTTACCTTCATGAACGCATGGAACAGCTACCTCTGGCCGAAGATCGTATTCCAAAGCAACGCATCCATCACAATGCCGATGCTGGTCGCAAACCTCAAGAGCGGCTACAGCGTTGACTACGGTATGCTGATGCTGGGCGTTCTGATCTGCACGCTGCCCACCGCCATCATCTTCCTCTGCCTGCAGAAGAGCTTTGCCAACGGCATCACGGGTGCAGTCAAGTGATGGACGAACGAACCTACTGCCTGACGCCGGAGCAGTGGCGTCACGCCAAAGCCTGCCTGACGCTGGCAAAGCGCTGGGGGCTGATCGGCGACGACAGCCCCGAGGCGCTGGAACGCCGCCGGGCGGCCAAAAACGCGCAGGCGGAAAGAGCGGAGCAGGACGGCAAGCCCGTGTACGGCACACGGTACTTCTCCGCCCCTGCCTACCTGCAGTATGAGCTGACCCGCTTTAAGCTGGACTTTGTCGAGCCGTGCGAAAAGATCCGTGCGCTGGGTATCTGCCCGGATTTCACCGATGCACAGACCCGCGCCTGGTATGACGCGAATCCGGATCTGTTCACGCGGTACGCCGGCGACAGCTTCCCCTATGAGGAAGTAAAGCAAATCATTGAAAAGCGGATGCGGGAGGAGGTGTACGACAACCTTGTGCAAGACCTATTACGTGGACCCGCAGACAGGCCGTGACACCAACGACGGCCTGACGCCGGAAAAACCGCTGGCCACACTGTTTGCCGTCAACCGGCTGGCCCTGGCCCCCGGTGACACGGTGCTGCTGAAATGCGGCAGCGTGTTTGAAAAGCAGTTCCTGCACCTGCGCTGCTGCGGCAAAAAAGACAGCCCCATCACGATTGCCGCCTATGGCGAGGGGCCCGCGCCGCGCATTGACGCCGACGGGCAGGGGCTTTGGTATCAGGACTATGGCTGCGCACTGGACGCGCCCACCCATGTGTACCACGGCTATGTTTCCTCCGCCGTGCTGCTGTATGATGCCGCCTATGTCACGGTGCGCGATCTGGAGATCACCAACCGCGCCGAGGCTGTGATCGGGGAGCGTTACTCTCAGGCCGACAAGATGCAGCGCACCGGCGTGGCTGTGGTTGCCAAGGATAAGGGCATCCGCCGCGGCATCACACTGCAAAACCTGCAGGTGCATGATGTACACGGCAATGTGTACGATAAGCACATGAACAACGGCGGTATTTACATGACCGCCTTGCGCCCGCAGAACGAGACCGCTACCGGCGCGGCACGCTTTGCCGATGTGCTGGTTGAGGGCTGCTATGTGGCCCATGTCAGCCGCTGGGGGATCGCGGTGGGGTATACCTACGCTCATGCGCAGTTCCGGGGGGCCGAGCTGGCAGAAAAAACCTTTCTGCAGTACGGTCACGAGAATGTCGTTCTCCGTGATAACTACGTGAAAGCGGCGGGCGGCGACGGCCTGACGGTCATGTACGCCCTGCGTCCGCTGGTCGAGCACAATACGGCAGACTCCGTCGCCTGCGAGATGAACGACCGTGTTTATCGGGAGCCGGGCAATCGCATGGGTAAGGTGGCCGCCGCCATCTGGCCGTGGAAGTGCAAGGACGCGCTGTTCCGCTATAACGAAGCCGTTGACACGCGGCTCAATCAGGACGGCATGGCCTACGATGCGGACTCCGGCGACGGCACGGTGTATGAGTACAATTACAGCCGCATGAACGAGGGCGGCTGTGTGATGTTCTGCCTGCAGGAGGCCATTCACAACACCTTCCGCCGCAATGTCAGCTATGACGATCTGGGCGGCACGATCAGCCCCTCCGAAAACCCGGACGCACGGATAGAGGAGAACACCTTCTATGTCCGTGGCGGCGTCCCCTTTGTCCGCCCCCACATGGGCGGCGGCAGCTATACCGAGCGGGACAACACCGTGATCCCCCTGCCGGAAAAAGAATAAGAGTAAATAAAGGAGCGCCCCGGATGCTGAGAGTTTCAACATCCGGGGCGCTTCTTTGTGGAAAAACGGCGGGCGATAAATCAAAAATACGGCATTACCCCTTGCCCTCGCGCAGCGCCTCAAGGTCGCTGCGGGTGTCGATGTCCCGCAGCTCGGCGGCGGGGGTGGGCAGCAGGCGGATCGCCTGCGGGTGGGCGCGCAGCACGGCGCTGCCGCCGCTGCCCTGCGGCAGGTGAAGGAGTGCTGCAAAATAATCCCGGCCGAACAGCACAGGGCTGCCCGGTGTGCCGTCGGGTGCGGCCGGCCGCCGGATCGTGTCTGGCGCGGCACCGATCGCCAGCGCCTCCAGCGTCTGGCGGGTCAGGCAGGGCTGGTCCCCCGGCAGAAACACACACCCCTGCAGGTCGGGCTGCTGCGCCAGCAGCGCGGTCAGGCCAAGGCGCACCGTATCGCTGCGGCGTGGCTCGGCATGGCGCAGCACGGGAAAGCCTCTGCACGGCAGAGGGCCTCGACCTCGGCCGAGCGGGTCACGGCAATGCGCCCGGCAAACACCGGCGCGGCGGCCAGCGCCAGCGCATGGGCAGCCAGCGGCCGGCCGTTCAGCTCGGCCATCAGCTTGTTGCCGCCGAACCGCCGCCCCAGCCCCGAGGCCATGACGATGCAGCCCAGCGGCGGCACAGGGCAGTCCAGATCGTACACAAAGGCGTCCGGGTCGGCGCAGAGCGCGCGCAGGAACGGGGTGTCCTGCTTGCGGACGACCGCGAGAACGCGGCAGACTTTCAACAGATCCAGCACGCTTTGTTGAAAATCCGCGCAGCCGCTCTCCAGATAGCCAAGCTCGTCCAGCACGGCCCAGCCGCCGGCTGCCGCCATCCGCTGCAGGGCGGGCAGCCCCACGGCGGCAAAGCCGGCCGGCACGGGGCGCATCCGGTTTTCACCGGGGGGCAGGGCGGCATCAAACCGGCCGATGACCGCCGCTGCCCCGGCGGCTGTATCGCGCATCTCGACCCATCTGCCCGGGACGGCAGCGGTGAGAAGCATCGGGGCATCGGGGCAGAGGGATGGCATAAGTGCGCGCAGCAGCGTTGTTTTGCCGCTGCCGCGCCCGCCGGTCAGCAGCAAGTGGCGCTTACCGCTGGCCAGGAAAGAACGCAGAATAGAGCTCGCGGCTGGTCTGTACACAGGCATCACGGTAGGCCTCATACCTTTCTAAAAATTGGCGGGCCTCGGCGGTCAGGGTGCTGCCGCCGCCGCCCCGCCCGCCGATGGTCTTGCAGGTCAGGGCAAAGCCCAGCTCTTTTTTCGGCGTGCTGCACAAGCCGCAGCGCCTTGGAGTAGGAAAGCCCCATCTGTGCCGCTGCGCTGCGCAGCGAGCCGGTCTCCTCGATCAGATGGAGCAGGCGACAGGGCCCCTCGCCAAAAAAGCGCTCGCCTGCGTCATCGCAGAGCATCACGCGCAAAGCAGGTTTCATGGTATCACCTCACAGCGGCAGCAGGGCCAGACGGCGCGGCCCCGGCAGTCGGTAACGGGCAGCAGCTCCAGCGGGCCGTACACGGCGGCAAGGGCTGCCTGCAGCACGGCAGGCGGGTCGGTTCTGGGGTGCAGCACCGCCGCGACCCCGCCGCCCTGCAATACCACCAGTATATCACAGCTGTCCAGCGCCAGCGCGGGGTCGTGCAGGCAGACCAGCGCGGTCTTGCCGCCGGTGTGGACCAGCTGCGCCAGCAGCGCGGTCATCCGGCTGCGGTTCGCAAGGTCAAGCGCACTGTCCGGCTCGTCCAGCAAGAGCAGCGGCGCATCCTCGGCAATCGTGCGCGCCAGAATACAGAGCTGCTTCTCGCCGCCGCTCAGCGTCAGGTAGTCCTGCCCGGCCTTGTCGGCCAGACCTACGGTGCGCAGGGCCTCGTCCGCAGCGGCGCGCATGGCGGCGGTGGGGCTTTGCAGGACCCCCAGCCGCGGGTTGAAGCCCATAAGCACGACCTCCCGCGCCGAGAGCGAGACCGAGATGCCGCTCTGCTGCGGGATATAGCTGACGGTCTGCGCCAGCCTGCGGGTGGACAGACTCTCCAGCGGGACGCCGTTCAGAAGGCACTGCCCGGTGTGGGGCAGCAGCCCGGCGGCCGCCTTGAGCAGCGTGGTCTTGCCGCTGCCGTTCACCCCCAGCAGCCCGATCAGCTGCCCGGGCACCGGGACAGAAAAGCTGACCCCTTGCAGCACGGCCGCTGTGCCGTACTACGGTGAGGTCCTGCACGCAAAGCCCCACGGGCGTGGGCGTGGTTTGTGGCATCATGACGCATCCCTCCCCGGCCGCAGGATCAGATAAAGCAGAAACGGCACGCCCAGCAGCGAGGTAAAGATGCTGACCGGCAGCTCGGTGGAGGCTGCCGTCTTGGCCAGCGTGTCGGCCGCCAGCAGCAGGGCGCTGCCCAGCAGCCCGCTCAGCAGGCAGGCCGAGCGCCGGTTGTGCCCCGCCAGCAGCCGGGCGCTGTGGGGTGGCCAGCAGCCCGACAAAGCTGATAAGCCCCGTCACGCTGACAACGGCAGCGACCGTCATGGTGGCAAGCGTCAGCAGCAGCAGGCGCATCGCGCCCACCCGCACGCCGAGCAGCCGGGCCTCGCCCTCCTCGATCGAGAGCAGCAGCGCCTGCCGGTGCAGCGCAAAGATCGCTGCGCAGCAGACCAGCACGACCGGCACCGGGAACCACACCCGGCTGCGGGTCACGGCGGCCAGACTGCCCATGATCCAATACTCGATGCTGGCCAGCTCCTTCTCGGGGTCGGCGGTCAGCTTGAGCAGCATCAGCAGCGTCTGGGCCAGCGCATGGACGGCGATGCCCGCCAGCACCAGCGACATTTTGCTGCGCCCCGGCGCGGCGGCGGCCAGCCCCAGTGAGAGGAACACCGCCGCCAGCCCGCCCGCAAAGGCGCAGACCGTGGTGGACAGCGCCCCTGACGAGACGAACAGGATGGCGAACGCCGCGCCGACACTGGCCCCCGAAGAGACGCCGATGATGTCGGGGCTTGCCAGCGGGTTGTGGAATACGGTCTGGTAGACAAAGCCGGCCGCCCCCAGCCCAAAGCCGCCGATCAGCGCCATAACGGCGCGGGGCAGCCGCAGCACGGTGAAGGTGCGCACCGCCATGGCATCGCCGGCCAGCAGCGCTGCCGGTGTTATGGGGTAGCGGCCCAGCGCAAGGGCCGCACCAAAAGCCATAAAAACGCAGAGCGCTGCGCCCAGAAGGCACAGCGCCGTGCGCTTGCGGTTATTCATAGGAGGCAGGGGTGAAGCCGTAGTAGGTCGTGTAGAAGGCATCGGCGCAGTCGTGGTAGAACTGCTCGCTCACCTGCTCGGGATGCAGCACGCTGCCCAGATAGACGCTGCCCAGGAAGCTGCCGGGCACGGGGGAGTCCACAGCCTCGATGGCGTGGGGCAGCTGGTAGACATGGCCCTCCTTGACGGCGGTGCAGTCGGCCAGCGCGGCATCGTTCAGGACGGAATCGACATCATAGTCGGCATCGGACGCCAGAATGATGTAGTCGGGATCCCAGTCCAGCACCTGCTCATAGGAGACTTCGGCCCAATAGGTGTCCTCAACACTGGCGGCAGCGTTGAGACCGCCGGCGTTCTCGATCATATAGTTCTGATACATGGCGGGGCCGGCGGTCTGCAGCACAGAGCTGTTGCCGGCCATGTAGACGGTGGGGGCCTCGGCATCGCCGATGGCCTCGCGCAGGCTGAGCAGGTTGTCCTCAATCGCGGACTTCAGCTCCTCACCGCGGGCAACGGTGTTGGTGGCCTGAGCCAGCAGGTCGATGGCGCCGTACAGCTTGTCCTGATCCTCCGGCTTGACGGCCAGCACGGTCAGGCCCAGTTCCTCCATCTGGGGAATGGAATCCTTCAGCTTGGCGGGCACGATGACAAGGTCGGGGGTCAGCGCGGCGCAGCCCTCAAGGTCAAACTCCTTGGCGGTGCCGATGCTGGGCAGGCTCTGCAGTTCGGGGCGGAGAGGCTGTAGATCGTGCGCTTGTCGGCCTTGGCCTCGACGCCGACCAGCTCGTCCTGCACGCCGAGGGCGATGAGCAGACTGGTGGAGATGTAGTAGCCGCTGGCCAGCGTCTTGGGCTCGGTCTCGATGGTGACCTCGCGGCCCAGCTGGTCGGTGACGGTCAGCGGGTAGGTGACGGCGGTCTCGGCGGCGGGTTCAACGGCAGCCTCCTCGGGGCTGGCGGTGACCTCGGGTGCAGCGGTGGCGGAGGCGGCGGCCTCGCTGCTTACGGCGGCGGTGCTGCCGCAGGCGGTCAGCGCCATGGCGGCGGCCAGCAGCAGGGCGGTCATTTTGGTCATTTTCATGGATCTTTTTCCCTCATACAATAAAAAATATCGTTGTATTTTTTAAAACAACAACGGTATTATACCAGATTTTATGGTAGAATAAAAGTACCTATCCACGAAAAAGTGTGATTTTTTTTCGCCCAAAATCAGAAAAAAACGGAGATTGACCCATGATGACGATACGCGAATATGCCCGCCCCCGCCACGCTGGAGGAGGCATGGCAGCTGAACCAGAAAAAGCCCAACCGCGTGCTGGGCGGTATGCTCTGGCTCAAGATGGAAAAAGATCAATGTCGGCACGGCCATCGACCTGTCGGCCTTGGGGCTGGATACGATCGAGGAGACTGACACCGAGATCATCATCGGCGCTATGGCAACGCTGCGCAATCTGGAAACGAACGCCGCCCTGAATGCCTACACCGCGGGGGCTGTGCGGGAGGCTGTGCGCCACATTGTCGGCGTACAGTTCCGCAACTGCGCCACGGTGGGCGGCAGCATCTATGGCCGGTTCGGCTTTTCCGATGTGCTGACGCTGTTTTTGGCGCTGGACTGCGAGGTCGAGCTGTACAGGGCGGGCCGGATGCCGCTGGCGCAGTTTGCCGCGATGCCCTATGACCGCGATATTCTGACCCGCATCTGCCTGCGCAAGACGCCGGGGCTGAGGGTGCAGTACCAGTCGGTGCGCGCGACCCAGACCGATTTCCCGATCCTGACCTGTGCGGCCGCCCGCACGGCGCAGGGGCAGTACCGCTTTTGCCATCGGCGCGCGCCCGATGAAGGCCGTGCTTGTCACGCCGGACTGCGACCCGGCGCAGCTGCCCGCCGCCGTGCAGGCAGTCGTCAAGACCGGCAGCAACCTGCGCGGCAGTGCCGAGTACCGCACCCACCTGACCGGTGTGCTGGTTCGGCGTGCCGTGGCCGCGCTGGAAAATTGACGGAGGTATACCATGCAGATCACATTTACCTTAAATCATAAAAAAGTCACCGCCGAAATCGCAGCCGACACCGTGCTGCTGGACCTCGTGCGCAGCCTCGGCTGCAAGAGCGTCAAGCGCGGCTGCGAGACCGCCAACTGCGGCCTTTGCACGGTCTTTCTCGATGAAAAGCCGATGCTGTCCTGCTCGGTGCTGGCGGCGCGGGTCAACGGCCGCAGCGTCACCACGCTGGAGGGGCTGCAGGAGGAGGCTGCCGAGTTCGGCGCCTTTATCGCCGATCAGGGTGCGGAGCAGTGCGGCTTCTGCAACCCGGGCTTTATTATGAACGCGCTGGCGCTTTTCCGGGAAAACCCCGACCCCGGCGAGGATGAAATCAAGGAGTATCTGGCCGGCAACCTCTGCCGCTGCTCCGGCTATGAGGGCCAGCTGCGGGGCATTTTGAACTTTTTAGCGTGGAAAAAGGGGAAGGAGGCTGCCCAATGAAAACCGTGAACCAGTCCATGCGCAAAAAGGACGCCATGCAGCTTGTGACCGGCCAGCCCGTCTACATGGATGATGTCATCCCGCAGGACTGCCTAATTGTCAAGCTGCTGCGCTCCCCCCATGCCAACGCTATCGTGCAGGAGATCGACACGAGCCGTGCCCTGCTGGTGCCGGGCATCGAGGCGATCTACACATGGAAGGATGTGGACCAGCAGGGCCGCCGCTACACCCAGGCGGGCCAGACCTACCCTGAGCCGAGCCCCTATGACCGGCTTGTCATCGACCGCCATGTCCGCTTTGCGGGGGATGTTGTCGCCATTTTGGCTGGCAAGGATGAAAAATGCGTCGATAAGGCGATGAAGCTCATCAAGGTCAGGTATGAGGTCCTGCCCGCCGTGCTGGACTACCACACGGCACTGGACAACCCCGTCCTTGTCCACCCGGAGGAAAACTGGGAGTCGCTGGCACCGGTCGGGGCCGACAACAAGCGCAACCTGTGCGCCCACGATGAGAGCGGGGCGGGCGATATTGAGGCGGTGCTGGCGGGGTGCGATGTCGTCATCGACCATACATACCACACCCGCGCCTGCCAGCAGGCCATGATGGAGACCTTCCGCACCTACTGCAGCATAGATGCCTACGGGCGGCTGAATGTCCTCAGCTCGACCCAGATCGTTTTCCACTGCCGCCGGATCCTGGCCAATGCGCTGCACATCCCCAAGTCGATGATCCGGGTGGCCAAGCCCCGCATCGGCGGCGGCTTCGGCGCCAAGCAGACCTCGGTCTGCGAGGTTTACCCCGCCTTTGTGACATGGAAAACCAAAAAGCCCAGCAAGATCATCTTCAGCCGGTACGAGAGCCAGATCGCCTCCACCCCGCGCCATGAGATGGAGCTGCATGTCCGCCTTGGTGCGACAAAGGACGGCATCGTCAGGGGCATCGACCTCTACACCCTGTCCAACACCGGTGCTTACGGCGAGCATGGCCCTACAACGGTGGGCCTGTCCGGCCACAAATCCATCCCGCTCTACGGCAAGGCCGAGGCATTCCGCTTTGTCAGCGATGTCGTCTACACGAACCACATGTCCGCGGGCGCTTACCGCGGCTACGGTGCGACCCAGGGCCTGTTTGCGGTGGAGTCCGCCGTCAATGAGCTGGCCGACAAGCTGGGCATCGACCCGTTTGTGATCCGCCAGCGCAACATCGTCCATGAGGGCGATGTGATGCCCGCCTACTACGGGCAGGTCAACACCAGCTGCGCGCTGGACCGCTGCCTGCAGGCCGTACATGACAACATCGGCTGGGACGAAAAATACCCCGTGCGCGATATGGGCAACGGCAAGGTGCGCGCCGTGGGCATGGGCATGGCGATGCAGGGCTCCGGCATTACGAGTGTGGATGTGGGCAGCGCCAGCCTGAAGATCAACGATGACGGGTTCTATACCCTCTCGATCGGTGCGGCCGACATGGGCACCGGCTGCGACACGATTCTGGCGCAGATCGCCGCCGAGGTGCTGGAGTGCCCGCTCGACAATGTGACGGTCCTCGGCGCGGACACCGATTCCTCGCCCTACGATTCCGGCTCCTACGCATCCAGCACGACCTATGTCACCGGCAAGGCGGTCGAGCAGTGCGCCGAGCAGCTCAAGCAGAAGATCTGTCAGGTCGGCGCGGGGCTGCTGGGCCTTGATGAGCGCGCGGTCGTCTTTGCGGGCGATGCCGTGACAAGCGAGGACGGCACGCAGCGCGCCACGCTGGCGCAGATCGCCGCAGCCTCCCAGTGCGGCAGCAATACGGCGCTGGAGGCAGTTGTGACCCACAGCTCGGAGATCTCGCCCCCGCCGTTCATGGTGGGCGCGGCCGAGGTCGAGGTCGATCTGGAGACCGGCGAGGCGCAGGTCATCCGCTATGAGGCGGCCGTTGACTGCGGCACACCGGTCAACCCGAACCTTGCGCGGGTGCAGGCCGAGGGCGGCATCCTGCAGGGCATCGGTATGGCGCTGACCGAGAATGTCACCTACGATGACCGCGGCATGCCGCAGGAAAACTCGCTGATGCAGTACAAGATCCCGGCGCGCAACGACATCGGGCATATCCATGTCGTATTTGAGAGCAGCTACGAGGGCACCGGCCCCTTCGGTGCCAAGAGCATCGGCGAGGTGGTCATCAATACCCCGCTGCCCGCCGTGGCCGATGCGATCTACCACGCCACCCACAAGCGGTTCTATGAGCTGCCCATCACCCGCGAGCAGATCGCGCTGGCCGGGCAGTAAAGGGCAGGGAACGGCGAAAAAGACCCTCTGCGGGGGATAAAAAAATTGCAAGCCGGCAGATCGCCGGGCTTCTTCAACAGGCTTGCAATTTTTTGGAGGAAAGGGCATCGGTCAAAGCAGCTTGCAGCCCAGCGCCTGACTGGTGCGGGAGAGCGAGAGGTTGGCAAGCTCCTGATTGTCAAGGGTGTAGCGCAGGACCAGCACATTGGCGACAAAGAGCATCGCCAGCTTGGCGGGGATGCTGCCCGAGTCGAGCGGGTTCTCCTGCGCGCCGCAGAGCAGCGACATCGGCCAGCGCCACGCCGGGGGCGTCATCGTAGTGGGTGATCAGGATGACCTTGGCACCGTTCTCCTTGGCAAGGCGCAGCGTGTCCATCATGTCGCGGGTCGAGCCGGAGTAGGAGACGAAAGCAGCATCATCCTCGGGACCCATCAGGCTGGCCGTGATGGCCTGCATGTGGCTGTCGCCCGCCGTGCGGAATTTGGTCGAGATCATCGAGAAGCGCGCCCAGATGTCCTCCGCCAGCACCTGACTGCCGCCCTGACCAAGGCAGTATACCTGACGCGCGCGCTGCAGCAGCGTGGCGGCGTGGTCGATGGCATCGGGGTCCAGCACGCTGCGGGTGCCGTTCAGCGCCTCCATGGCGGTGTTGTAGGCGTGGGTGACAAGTGTCTGGGTGTCCACGCCCGGCTCCAGTTTGAGCGCGACCGGCATCGCGGTCGCGGTAGCCTTCGCCAGCGCGATCTTCATTTCGTTGTAGCCATCAAAGCCCAGCGAGCGGCAGAACCGAAAGATCGTTGCCTCGGCCAAGCCGCAGGCCTTTGCCAGCGAGGAAATCGAAAGATACTGGGCATCCTCGGCGTGCTGGACAAGATAATCGGCCACGATGCCGCCTGATTTTGTCAGGCTGTCGCGCTTGGTGCGCAGCATCTCCCAAAAGCTCTGTTCTACCATGGTTCTCGGGGTCCTTTCTCAAGCAAATAATGCGGTCAATGGGCGGCGGGGGCGCTGCCGGTCAGCTCCCTGTACAGCCCCTGCGCCAGCGCCCTGTGGGCTTCCTTTGTCATATGCATGCCGTCCACCGGCGAGCATACCGCGCCGGGCAGGGTGTTCGCGTCAGAAAGCGCACGCCGGGCAGGCCCTGCAGCATCGGCGCAAGGCGGGCGGCAATGCCGGCGCAGCGCTCGTGGCAGCCGGGGCCCATCTCCTCGCGGAAGATCAGCCTGTCATATTCCGGTGTGATGGCAGGCGGCACAATGACCAGCACATCGGGGTGGGCGTTGTCGCGCCAGCACTCGGTCTGCAGCGCCTTTTTGGTCAGCCGCGCAATGCCCTGCGCGATCTGGTAGGAATCACAGGCGAAACGCGCCTTGCAGTCGTTCGTGCCCAGCATGATCGTCACGGTGTCAAGCGGCGCATGGCTCATCAGGATCGGGTTGATCAGGCGCAGGCCGTTCATCCCCTCGGTGATGGGGTCATCAAACACGGCGGTGCGGCCGGGCAGGCCTTCCTCCGCAACGGCCCAGCCGGGGCCCAGCAGGGACTGCAGCACCATCGGGTAGCGTTCATCGGGGCCGTAGCGGCCGTCGCGCACCGGGTCGTAGCCGTAGGTGTTGGAATCACCGAAGCAGAGAACCTGACGCTCTGTGATATTTTCATAGGTCATGGCAAAGGCTCCTTTTGTCAGCAAAAATGAAAAGATATTTCTTTTCTCTTATTATAACGATTCTAAAATGGGCTGGCAATAGGCAAAAGCGCCATTTCCAAGTATGCCTTTTGTACAACATTGCCCTTTCAAGGGAAAAAACTGCCTGCCGGCTGCGGACAGCACGCAGCATGTGCAGGATTTTTTCTAATACCGCATAATTCTAAGTGCCGATACGGCGAAAGATAATACTTTTGTGTATTATCGAGCATTTTGGCAACGCAGATGCCGTACCGCAGCCGCCGGAGCGGTGCTTAAGCCGTCAGGCGGAATTATGCGGTATTGCCATAAGGAAAAAATCTGTTTCACAGCGGCCAGCAATGGCAAAAAAGCGACAAAAAACAGACTTTGTCTGGAAATTGTTTTCTTTTTTTGTAACCATTGCGGTGGGGCAGCCAAACGGAAGCTTTCCCCGTCACGGGCGGATATTTCTTGCACAAAAGGCTGAGTTTTGCACAAAATGAAACGGAATTTGTGCAACCTGTACACAAAACGGCCTGATTCTTGGTGATTTCACATCTGGACAAAATGAAAAAGATTTTCTAAAATAGAAACATCACAAGGGGCGCAGACGCAAGCGACCCCTTACAAATGCCGAAAGGCAAAAAGAAGGAGATCGACCATGAAGAAGCAAGTATCCGCTATCCTGGCTGCCGGTATGGCTGCCAGCCTGCTGGTTGGCTGCGGCGGCGCCGCCTCCAGCGCAGCGTCCTCTACCGCTGAAAGCACCTCTACTGCCGCTTCCAGCGAAGCTGCTGCTGCCACCACGGAGGCCGGTCAGGCTGCTGACATCACCCTGTGGACCTACCCCATCGGCAAGTGGGGCGATTCCGAGTCTGTTGATGCCCTGCTGGCAGACTTCAACGCCAAGTACCCCGACATCAAGGTGACTGTTGAGTATCTGGACTACACCAACGGCGACGATCAGGTCAACACCGCCATCGAGGGCGGCAGCGCACCCGACCTCATCATGGAAGGCCCCGAGCGTCTGGTCGCCAACTGGGGCGCCAAGGGTCTGATGGTCGATCTGAGCGACCTGTGGACCGATGACCAGAAGGCCGACATCAGCGCCAGCGTGGAGGCCGCCTGCAAGGATTCCTCCGGTGCTTACTATGAGTTCCCCCTCTGCATGACCGCCCACTGCATGGCCATCAACAAGACCGTGTTTGAGGCTGCCGGCGCAATGCAGTATGTCGATGCCGAGAACCACACCTGGACCACCGAGAACTTCCTGAAGGCTGTTCAGGCCGTCTGTACGACTCGGCAAGACCGATGTGGGCGCCCCCTCTACTGCAGCGGTCAGGGCGGCGATCAGGGCACCCGTGCTCTCGTCAACAACCTCTACGGCGGCACCTTCACCGATGATGCGCACACCAAGTACACCGCCGACTCTGCCGAGAATGTCAAGGCCCTTGAGACCCTGAAGGCACAGGACGGCATCAACTTCGACGCCTCCATCAACGGCGGCGAGGAGATCACCCTCTTCCGCAACGGCACCCTGCAGATGGCTTTCTGCTGGAACATTGCACAGCAGAAGAATGAGGACAACATAACGGCCCTGCCGGCACCACCAACAGCGGCGATGAGATCCTGTTCATGGGCTTCCCCTCCGAGAGCGGCAAGCCCGCGCTGCAGGGCGGCATCTGGGGCTTCGGCATCTTCAACAACGGCGACGACAACAAGATCGCTGCCGCCAAGACCTTCATCAACTTCATGGCCAACTCTGAGGAGACTGCCAAGGCCGTCAAGACCTCCAGCTACTTCTCCGTCAAGAACTCTCTGTCCGACCTGTATGCCGACGACGAGATCATGAACGAGTACCCAGAAGCTGATGCCTTATCTGGGCGACTACTATCAGGTCACTCCCGGCTGGGCCGAGGCTCGTACCGCTTGGTGGAACATGCTGCAGCAGGTCGGCGCTGGCGAAGATGTCACCACCGCCGTCACCGAATTCTGCACCACTGCCAACGCAGCCGCCAGTGCATCCTGAACCAAACTGTAAATCGTAAGATCTGCAGCCATCCTACGGCGTCCGACCTCTGACATGAAACGCAGCGGTGGGACGCCGCTTTTTATGAAAAACGGAAAGGAGAGATCCTCTTGGCATTTTCTGCAGCTGCCAAAAAGAGCGAGCCCCCAGATGAGCCGTGCGCTTGTCCGGCAGGAGACCATCGCCGGTTATCTGTTCCTGCTGCCCAGCCTGATCTTCTTCGTCGGCTTCGTCATCTACCCCATGTTCATGTGCGTGTTCACCAGCTTCTTCGACTCGACGATGAACCGTGCCGATGTCTTTGTCGGTCTGGCTAACTATGTGGAGCTTTTCGGCGACAAGGTGTTTCTGGGCGCATTGCGCAACACCCTCATCATTGTGATCGTGTCGGTGCCCATCACCTGCATCTTCTCGCTGTGGGTGGCATCCGCCATCGTCAATATGCCGCCGTGGGCAACCTCGCTGTTCCGCGTTATCTTCTATCTGCCCGTCGTCACCGGCTCCGTCGCGGTAACGGTCGTGTGGAAGTGGATGTACAACAACTACTACGGCATCTTCAACTACTTGGGCAAGTCGATGGGAGTCCTCGACCAGAACATCAACTGGCTGGGTGATCCCCGCTATGCGCTGGGCTGCATCATCCTCATCCTGCTCACGACCTCTGTCGGCCAGCCCATCGTGCTGTATGTCTCGGCCCTTGGCAATGTGGACCAGTCCCTTGTGGAGGCTGCGGAGGTTGACGGCGCCACCAAGCTGCAGGCCTTCTGGAAAATCAAGTGGGCGCAGATCATGCCCACCACGCTCTACATACTCATCATCACTACGATCAACTCCTTCCAGTGCTTCGCGCTGATCCAGCTGCTGACTTCCGGCGGCCCGAAGCATAGCCACCGACACCATCATGTACTATATCTATTACACTGCCTTCAAGCTGTACCGCTACGGCTACGGCAACGCAATGGGCGTTATCCTCGCCATCATGATCGCCGTTCTGTCCGCTGTGCAGTTCAAGGTCACACAGTCTAACGATAAGGAGGAGGTGCGAAATGGAAGCAACGAAAACCGCTGCCCCTGCTGCAGCCGAGCAGACCAAAAAGAAAAAGAAGAAGATTTCCCCCTACATGGTGTTCAGCACCGTGGTCATCGTTCTGCTGGCCATCGCGTTTGCGTTCCCGCTGTACTGGATCATCACCGGCTCTTTCAAGACGCAGGTGTCCATCAACGCCACCACGCCCGAGTGGTTCCCCAGTGAGTGGGTCGGCACCAACTACGCCAAGCTGTTCAGCCGCCAGAAGGCCCCCCTGTGGGAGTTCGCCGTGCCGTTCAGCAGCCACTTCAGCGAAGACGGCAAGGATGTCATCTGGTGGGCAGGCCCCAGGTGCCCGCCGCCATCCGCTGGCTGGTCAACACCGGTCTTTATGGCCGTTGCCTCGATGATTTTGACCTGCGTTACCTCCGCCATGGCGGGCTATGCGCTGGCCAAAAAAGCGCTTCATCGGCCGCGGCGTGCTGTTCACCCTGATCGTCTGCGCCATGGCGCTGCCAAAGCAGGTCATCCTCATTCCCCTGCTGCGCGAGATGAGCAGCCTGAACCTGTACAACACGATCTGGGCGGTCATCTTCCCGATCGTCGGCTGGCCTTTCGGCGTGTTCCTGATGAAGCAGTTCAGCGAGGGTATCCCCGGCGAGATGCTCGAGGCTGCCCGCATTGACGGTGCCAGCGAGGCTGACCACCTTTACCCGCATCGCGCTGCCCATCATCAAGCCGGGCATCGGTGCGCTGGCCATCTTCACCTTCATCAACACCTGGAACGACTACTTCATGCAGTTGATCATGCTGTCCAGCACCAGCAAGCTGACGATCTCTCTGGGCATTGCCAAGCTGCAGGCCGAGAACTCGACCGACTACGGTCTGATCATGGCCGGTGCCGCGCTGGCTGCCGTGCCCATCATCATCGTGTTCCTCGCGTTCCAGAAGTATTTCACCAGGGGCATCACGATGGGGGCTGTTAAGGGCTAAAAAAGCCTTCCCCCTTGGGGGGAAGGTGTCTGTGGCCCCGACCACAGACGGATGAGGGGCAGTCTGCCGGGGATTGCCCGCAAACGGGCCGTGTCAGCAGGCTCCGCCCTCATCAGTCACCTTCGGTGACACCTTCCCCCGAGGGGGAAGCCTTTATATAAAAGTCTGTATTTACGAACAGGGGAGTGTTTGTATATGAAAGACATCAATAAGTACCGCGGCATTATCCCCGCATTTTATGCCTGCTATGCACCGGACGGCTCTATCTCGACCGAGGGCGTCAAGGCACTGACCCGCCATCTGATCGCCAAGGGCGTCAAGGGCGTTTACGTGGGCGGCTCCTCCGGCGAGTGCATCTACCAGCACGTCGATGAGCGCAAGGCCGTTCTCGAGGCCGTCATGAGCGAGGCGAAGGGCAAGATCACCGTCATCGCCCACGTCGCCTGCAACAACACGGCGGACTCCGTCGAGCTGGCCGCCCACGCCGAGAAGTGCGGCGTAGATGCGATCGCCTCCATCCCGCCGATCTACTTCCACCTGCCGGAGTACGCCATTGCCAAGTACTGGAACGATATGAGCGCAGCAGCCCCCAACACCGAGTTCGTCATCTACAACATCCCGCAGCTGGCCGGCACCGGCCTGACCATGAGCGCTGCTGAACGAGATGCTCAAGAACCCGAGGGTCGTCGCCGTCAAGAACTCCTCCATGCCCACCCAGGACATCAGCTGTTCAAGGATGCCGGTATTGCTGCCCGCGGCGAGGACGGCTTCGCCGTGTTCAACGGCCCCGATGAGCAGTTCGTCTCGGGCCGCGTCATGGGCGCAGATGGCGGCATCGGCGGCACCTACGCCGTCATGCCGGAGCTGTTCATCCGGATGAACGAGCTGATCGAGAAGGGCGATCTGCCCGCAGCCCGCGCCATCCAGTACAAGGCGGACCGCATCATCTACAAGATGTGCGAGGCCCACGGCAACCTGTACGCGGTCATGAAGGAGATCCTGCGCCGCATGTACGGTCTGGAGCTGGGCGGCGTGCGCGCCCCGCTGCCGGGCCTCATCCCCGAGGACGAGGCCGTTGTGGCCGAGGCGCAGCATATGATTGAGGCTGCTGTTGCAGAGCTGTAAAGGAGTGCGGGATGCTCGTAGATTCGTTTGATTATATTGCGTGCTACAAGGGGCTGCACCCCAATCTGGACACGGCCATCGACTGGCTGAACAGCCACACGCTGGACGCGCTGGAAAACGGCAAGACCATCATTGACGGCGAGAACGTCTTTGTCAACGGAATGATGGACGCCGACCTGCGCGATGCCGAGGGCGCAGCGTTTGAGTACCACCGCCGCTACGCTGATCTGCAGATCGACCTTTCCGGCGGCGAGCATTGGGGGCTGGGCATCCGAGGGCAGGCCCGAGGGCGAGTTCAGCACCGAAAGCGATGTAGGCTTTGCGTCCGGGCCGGAGCATGCGGGCGGCGAGTTGGGAGAGGGGCGGTTTGCCATCTTCTTCCCCGGTGAGCTGCACAAGCCCAGCTGCAAAACGCCCGGCTGCGACCACGTAAGAAAAGCCGTGGTCAAGATTTTGATGAAATAATTTGCATTCCCCAAGCCTTCCCCCTGGGGGAAGGTGGCCCCCGGCGGCAGGGCCGGATGAGGGGGAAGCTATTGATGGTTGCCCGTAAACGGGTTGCCGCCGTAGCTCCACCCTCATCAGTCACCTTCGGTGACAGCTTCCCCCGAGGGGGAAGCCTTTTTGTTCCCATTTGCAGGGGCGGATGACGAGCATCGACCCCTGCGACCTCACAAAAAAGGAGTCTTTCTCATGACCCACGAACAAATCTTTAACCAGATCCAGGGCGGCCTTATCGTCTCCTGCCAGGCGCTGGAGCATGAGCCGCTGTACACGAAAGAGGGCGGCGTCATGCCGCTGATGGCCAAGGCCGCCGCCCAGTCCGGCGCTGTCGGCATCCGCGCCAATACGGTGCGCGACATCACCCAGATCAAGCCGGTCGTTGACCTGCCGGTCATCGGCATCATCAAAAAGGATTACCCCGGCACGCCGATGTACATCACCGTCACGATGAAGGAGGTCGACGAGCTGGTGGCCTGCGGCGTGGATATTCTGGCGGTGCAGGGCACCGGTGCATTGCGCCCGGACGGGCAGACGAGCGCCGAGTTCATCCGCGCCATCAAGGAGAAGTACCCCGACCAGCTCGTTATGGCCGACTGCGACAACATCGAGAACGCCATGGCGTGCGCGGCGGCCGGTGCGGACTTCGTCGGCACGACGATGCGCGGCTACACGCCCGAGACGAAGGGCATCGACGACGTCGACTTCGGCTTCATCGCCCAGCTGGCGCGGGAGTGCCCGGCCAAGGTCATCGCCGAAGGCCACATCCACACGCCGGAGCAGGCCGTGCAGGCACTCTACGCCGGTGCGTTTGCGCTCGTCGTCGGCGGTGCCATCACCCGCCCGGCGGAGATCACGGCCCGCTACACTGCGGCCATCAACAACCACAAATAAGCAGGTGCGCTATGAGTAAAACCTATCTGGGCGTTGACATCGGCGGCACGGCGGTCAAGCTGGGCCTTGTCGATGAGACCGGCCGCGTGCTGCGCCGCGCCGAGCGCAGCGTCAGCTTTGACGGCTATAAGACGCCGATTCTTGACACGGTGCAGCGTGCGATCCGTGATTTTCTGGCCGAGGACGCACCGGAGCTTGCGGGCATCGGCGTGTCCGCCACCGGGCAGATCGACAGCCGCCGCGGCGTGGTCGCGGGACCTGCGGCAATTTCCCAGGTGGATCGGCGTTGCCCCATCAAAGGCCGCACGCTGGAGCGTGCCTTCGGTCTGCCGGTGACGGTGGCCAACGACGCGAACTGTATGCTGCTGGGCGAGGTCTGGGTCGGCGGTGCGGCTAGAGGGCTATACCGATGTCATCGGTGTGACGCTGGGCACCGGCGTCGGCGGCGGCATCCTGACCGGCGGACATCTGCTGGAGGGGGCGCGCGGCCTTGGCGGCGAGCTGGGGCATTTCCGTCTGCACGCCCTGGACGGCGTGCCGTGCACCTGCGGGGCCGTCGGCTGCTGGGAGCGGTACGCCGCCACCACGGCGCTGGTCCGCGCCGCCAAGAAAATGGGGCTGGACGCCCCGGACGGACGGGCGATCTTTGCGGCGGCAGAAGCGGGCGACGCCCGTCAACACAGGCCCTGCTGAATCGTGGACGGACGAGATCGCGCAGGGGATTGCAGGGCATGGTGCATATCTTCAACCCGCAGCTGATTTTGATCGGCGGCGGTGTGTCTGCCCAGCAGAAGCTGCTCATCGAGCCTATCGCTGAAAAGGTGAAAGCATCCGTTATGCCCGCCTTTGCCGAGGGACTGGAAATTCGCGCCGCACAGCTGCACAACGATGCCGGTATGGTGGGCGCGGTATATTATTTCCGGCCATCCGGAACTGTATGGAAAAAAGGAGTGTATTTGCGATTAAAAAAGCATATCCCTCTGCCTGGGCGATTCCAACACCCATGGTTATTGTGCCGACCCCAAGGACAATGCCGACGGCGGCATCCGCTTCAACGAGGACGAGCGCTGGACCTGCCGTCTGCAAAAGGCGCTGGGCGAGGAGTATCTGGTCACCGAAGAAGGCCTTTCCGGCCGGACCACCGTTTTTTATGGACCCCATCCACGAGTCCATGGATGCACTGAGCGTGGCCTACGCCCCTGCTCAAGAGCCACGAGGTCATCGATCTGCTCATCATCATGCTGGGTACCAACGACGTCAAAGAGCGGTTCAAGCCAATGCCGCCTGCATCGGCGCGCAGGTATGGAACGGCTGATCTCAAGGCCAAGAGCGTGGACTGCTGGGAGGCGGCAAAGCGCCTAACACTTTGGTGGCGCTGCCCATCGCGACGGCTCAATGAGATGCCGTCATGGGCGCAGGCTGCGTGGGAAAAAATCCCGCGGGGTCGCCGAGCAGCTGCGCATCGTAAAGCCGAGCGGGGGCGTTACTTTGGACGCCGCCGAGGGTGCGAGTTCAACGAGGTGGACTTTATGCACCTGACTTGCAAGGGTCACGCCCGGCTGGCAGACTGCTGACCGCAGAGGTGCCAAAGCTGGTCTGAGAAAAAACTGTCAGAGCGATCCCGGAAGGTCTGCGGACTTTCCGGGATCGCATTTTCATGGCAGGGGAGAAAACTCGATTTCGGGACAGCATGGAAAAAGGCGCGCGGTAAGAGCCGCTTTTTTCTGCCATACTGCCGCCTTTTTTTGTTGACAAGGCACCGGCTTGCTATTATAATAATGTAGTCAAAATGGCATTATTGTGCGGCTTTGCGGCTGTGCAAAACAAATAGAGAATAACAAGGAGAGATTCCCAAATGGCACAAGAAATCAAAATGTCCGCTGCTGGCCTGAAGGCGATGCAGGACGAACTGGAATACCTCAAGACGGTCCGCCGCAAGGAGCTGGCTGAGGAGATCAAGGAAGCCCGCAGCCACGGCGACCTTTCCGAGAACAGCGAGTACGACGAGGCCAAGAATACGCAGGGTCTGGTGGAGAACCGCATCACCGAACTGGAGCAGACCGTCAAGAACGCCGTCATAATTGATGAGAGCGAGCTGAGCGTGGACAATGTCTCTGTGGGTACTCACGTCACCATCCTCGAGGCCGGCGAGGACGAGAACGAGGAGTACGATATTGTGGGCCGTACCGAAGCTGACGCCCTGAACGGCAAGATCAGCGATGAAAGCCCCGTGGGTCACGCCCTGATGGAGAAGGCCGTGGGCGACACGCCGAAGTCCTGCTGCCCACCGGCCACACCGTGGAGTACACTGTGCTGGCTATCACCCACGCTGCAGGCTGAGCAGTAAACGGGAGAAACCATGGAAGAACAAAAGAAGAACCCGGCGCGGGCCTGTCCGAGAGCGAGCAGGTGCAGGTGCGCCGTCAGAAGCTGGCCGACCTGCAGGCTGCGGGAAACGACCCCTTCACCCTGACCAAGTTCCCGCAGGATGCGTACTCGGCGGACCTGAAGGAAGAATTCAAAGATCTGCCCAATGAGACCGACAGCGGCAAGCTGGTCGCACTGGCAGGCCGCATGATGTCCAAGCGCGTGATGGGCAAGGCAAGCTTTGCCCATCTGCGCGATGACAAGGGCGATATCCAGCTCTACGTCCGCCGCGATGAGCTGGGCGACGAGCCTCTACGCCGCCTTCAAAAAGCTGGACGTGGGCGATATCATCGGCGTGAAGGGCGAGGTGTTCTGCACCAAGACCGGCGAACTGGAGCGTGCGCGCCACTGAGCTGACGCTGCTGGCCAAGAGCCTGCGCCCCCTGCCCGAAAGTTCCACGGCCTGACCGATACCGAGATGCGCTACCGTCAGCGCTATGTGGACCTTATCGTCAACCCCGAGGTCAAGGATACCTTCATCAAGCGCAGCCTGATCCTGAAGGAAATCCGCGCTTACCTGGATGAGAAGGGCTTTCTGGAGGTCGACACACCCATCCTGACCCCGTTCGAGATCGGCGCGTCTGCACGTCCGTTCTATACCCACCACAACACGCTGGATATGGACATGGTGCTGCGCATTGAGACCGAGCTGTACCTGAAGCGCCTGATTGTCGGCGGTTTGGAGCGGGTGTACGAGGTGGGCCGTATCTTCCGCAACGAGGGCATGGACACGAAGCATAACCCCGAGTTCACCAGCATCGAGCTGTACCAGGCTTTCACTGACTTCCACGGCATGATGGACCTCGTGGAGGAGCTGTACAAGCGTCTCGCCCTCAAGGATCTGCGGCAGCTTGGAGATCACCTATCAGGGCAAGCAGATCGACATGGGCCACTGGGAGCGCCTGACGATGGCCGAAGCTGTCAAAAAGTATTCCGGCGTTGATTTCAACGACTGGAAAAGCGATGAGGACGCCATTGCCGCTGCCAAGGAGCACCACGTCGAGCTGCCGGAACTAGCCACCAAGGGTTGCATTCTGGCCGAGTTCTTCGATGCGTTCGTGGAGGATAAGCTCATCCAGCCCACCTTCATCTATGATTACCCCGTCGAGATCAGCCCGCTTGCCAAGCGCAAGCCCGACGATCCGGCTTTCACCGAGCGGTTTGAGTACTTCATCGACTGCACCGAGTACGGCAACGCCTTCAGCGAGCTGAACGACCCCATCGACCAGAAGGGCCGTTTCGAGCGTCAGGTCGCCGAGCGCAAGGCCATCGAGCCCGACTGTAAGGCGCAGGTCGATTACGACTACGTGAACGCTCTGGAGTACGGTATGCCGCCCACGGGCGGTCTGGGCTTCGGCGTGGACCGCCTCGTCATGCTGCTGACCGACAGCGCCTCCATCCGCGACGTTCTGCTGTTCCCGACGATGAAGCCGATTGAGCAGTAAATTTCCAGTTTAAGCAAAATAAAGCCTGAAAACTTCTTGATGTACCGAGAAGTTTCAGGCTTTTTCTTTGATGAATTTCCAGCGAGAAACTACACCATACGCCAATTTTACGCCAAATGATGTAGGATTTTGTGCAGAGCAAAAAAGAGCGTTGTTCGCGTTTGCGCAGCGAAGCGGAGCAATGAAAGCCCCCAGTTTTTAAGCCAGAACGGTCTTGCGTAAAGGGGCCCCGCCCCGACAAGTTCGCGTTTGGTGTAAGAATTGGACGTGGGTGGATGGATGACCTGCAAAGTGCTGCATCAGGAAGTGGCTTTATATTTGCAAACGGACAGCTGAAACTTTCCACCGCAAAAAGAAGCAACTGTGAAGAACATGGAGGTTTTCCTTATGAACAAACTGCTTTCCTGCCGCTACAACATGGACACCAACCGGGTGGAAGCCCGGTTCGAAGATGAAACTACTCTGCCATTTATCGACTGCATCGCCATTGAAGACGAGTATGGCAACACCCCGGCACAGCGGGCAGAGCTGGACTGGCTGCTCTACAACAAGCTTGGAGTATGCCCAGCTTGTGCTGGGTGGGGGAGATTGAGCGTTATCTCTCGCTTGGTTGCGACCACGGCAGGCTGGAAGATCACTGACAAACAAACACAGCCCCGCTTTGGTGAAGGAGAAGCCAAAGCGAGGGCTGTATTCAATGAAGGAGAAATGAGGGGAATATCAGGTCACAGATTCAATTCAAACTGTTCTGCCGTGATGGTTGCTTTGCCATCGGCAGCAAAGGTGATGCCGTCGGCAGACTGGGGGTAGATCCATGCGGTCATGGTCTGCTCGCCATCGTTGACAAAGACCTCCACGCTGTTTTTATCCAGCAGGATGCGGAGCTTGAGCGCACCGTTCTGGCTGCGTACTTTGCAGCTGCGGCTGTGAACGATGTCTGCACGGGAACCGGTATAGCTGCGGTCCAGCGTCAGCTCGGAGGTGTAGGGATCGTAGGTCAGGCTGGTGTGATGGTCTGCATCGGCGGCCAGCTTCTGGGTAAAGGAAGCGGTATTCGCCGGGCTGTACCGTAACGGTCAGGTCTGCCACACGGCCCTTGATGCCCTCCAGCGCTGTTTCGCTTTGCACCGTCACATTTTCGTGGAAGGTGCGCTTACCGTGGACTGCATCCAGCTCCCGCACGGGGGTCTGAATAATGCGACCGTCCTTGATCTGCAGCTCGCGGGGGCAGATGGTCTGCCCGAACCACTTGCAGCCCTTGGGCTTATCCTCGGTGTCCGACCATGTTTGCAGCCATGCAGTCATGATCCGGCGGCCATCCGGGGCAAGGGTGGTCTGGGTGGCGTAGAAGTCGATGCCGCCGTCCATCAGCTGCACATTTTTTCCTTGGTGAAGGTGTGGGTGGCTTGGTCGTAACTGCCGATGAAGGCAATCACGTTGTGACCGTTGTGGAACTCGCCCTTGGGCAGCATCTCCATGGGGCCGAGCATCAGGACCTGCTTGCCGTCCAGCGGGAAGAAGTCCGGGCACTCCCACATTTTGCCGTACTGGTTGTTGCAGCGTTCCAGCACCGTGACAAAGTGCCAGTCGAAGCCGTCTGCGCTCTGGAACAGTGCCGCTGCACCGCTGCCGTCCTCGGCCAGGCAGACGGTGACGGCGGAGTAGGTGCCGTCGGCCTCACGCCAGATCTTGGGGTCCCGGAAGTCGAACCTGCTGAAGCCTTCCGGCAGGTCTTTCTGGGTCAGCACCGGGTTGCAGGCAGGCTTTTCGTAGTCGAGACCGTCACCGATGGCAATGCTCTGGGTCTGGATGTCCCGCATCTCCCCATTGGGCTGCTTTTTTCTGCAATCACGCTGGTGTACATCAGCAGCCGCTTGCCGTCGTCCATCTCGGTGGCAGAGCCGGAGAAGCAGCCGGGGCCGTTGTCCGCCGGGGGAATCCGGGGCAAGCGCACAGGGCAGATACCCCAGTGCAGCAGGTCGGTGCTGACGGCGTGCCCCCAGTGCATAGGCGCCCACCGCACATCGTAGGGGTTATACTGATAGAACTGATGGTACTGCCCCTTATAGTAGGAGAAGCCGTTGGGGTCGTTGAGCCAGCCCACATAAGGGTCATGTGGTAGGCAGGGCGTTCCGCCGGGGAAATGGCAGCGCCGTGCTCGGCCTCGTAGGCACGGGCTTTTGTAAGGTCAAATCGTTCATGGAATCCTCCAAAGGAAAGAATTCTTATGCGTAGTAAGCATCCAGATATTTCTGCATAATGCCCAGATAGTCGGACAGGCCGTAGGCTTCCAGCTTGCTCAGATATTCGTTCCACTCTGCATCCGTAGTGCCGTTCATGATTCAGTTCGGCCTTCTGCGTATTCATGTAGGTCTGCAGAATCTGCCTGCAGGTTAGAGACCTGCTCGGTGTCCTCGTTGCTCATAAAGACATTGGGATAGACATAATCGTTGTTCATATCCGGGGTGTAGATCTCCTTGATCCAGTCCAGACGGTACTGTGCATCGTCCGGGCAGGTAACGTATACACCATAGTAATCATCCAGAACCGCCAGAGGCCCACTGACACACTGCGCTTCACGGACTTCCACGGGAGAAGCATCGCCCAGAGGAGCATGCTTCAGCATGGGCTCGCCCTTATCGTTGGTGGACAGTTCAAAAAATGTTAAAGCCTTCCGCATCGCCGTAGGTACCCCAGTTGTTCTGAGGAGACTGGAGGGGTGCGTACATCTGATCCAGCCATGCACAAAACCAATGCGGGGTTATCCGCCTTTGCGGTGACAACGCATCTGCCGCGGGCAAAGCCGCTGGTGAAAGAGCCGTTCTGCGGAGTGATATTCCGGGTATCAGCGGTCAGGGCAGGCAGCGGCTCCCAGTCGGTCCAGGGTTGTCGATGTTGGCAACATCCCAGCTGAAGCAGACACCATAGCGGCCAGCCTTGCCCTTGGAAACATAGGTGGACCACTCCTGCGTGAAGCACTCCGGGTCGATGAGCTTCTCGTCATACAGCTTGTGCAGCCAGTCCAGACCATCGCGGTAGCCCTGCTGGGTGGCGGCACAGATGACTTTCCGGTCGTTGGTAACGGCGATATGGCGGTCTTTGTCTGCATCGCCGTAGCCTTCGCCAAAGCCATTGATGAGGATGCTGGGGTCCTGATCGCCGTTGTTGACGATGCAGGACATGGGGATGATGTCGCCGTCAATGCCATACTCTGCCTTGATCGAAGCGGCGTTATCACGGAATGCCATCAGCACCTGCTCAAACTCGTCCACTGTGGTGGGCATCGACAGACCGAGGAAGTTCAGCCACTTGGTATTGATGAAGCTCATGTTGCCAATGGTCTGGATGGCGGTCTTTTTTTCTGCGCCGAGCTGCTCGATCCAGGGCAGTGCCCAGATGTGGCCCTCGCTGTCGGTGCACATGGTGCGGTACTCCGGGTACTTCTCAAAGACCGTCTGGAGATTAGGGCATATTGTTGTCAATGTAGTCTTCCAGATTGAGGATGACGCCCTGATCTGCATAGCGCAGCAGATTGCTGTCGGTAAAATCAGCAGTAAAAACAAAAATCCGTCAGGGTGTTGGGGTTGGACATATTCAGGGGTGATCTTATCGCTCCACTGGTCGGACTGGATGGCGGTCCAGTCGCTGTGCACATTGGTCTGCTCTTCCAGACGCTTGAAGATGGTGCGGTTTGTTCGGCTCGGGTTCGCTGCCCACAGGGAAGCTGGTCATACCGGTAAAGGTGACCTTTTCGGGCAGCGGAAATTCAACGGCACCGGTCGTGTCCACAGCTGCGGCAGCAGAATTGTTGCCGGTGGATTTGCCGCCGCCACAGGCAGACAGAGCAGCGGCAGAGCCCGCCAGAGCGCAGACCTTGAGGAAGTTGCGGCGAGAGATCAGCTTTTTCATGGTATTTTCTCCTTTTTATGTTTCTTTCTTCGTGTAACAGATGAGCGTACCGGCTCATAAAATTCCGGAATATCCTCAGCCTTTAATGGAACCAGCCATGATGCCGGCATCAAAATACTTCTGGAAGAAGGGATACATCACCAGCAGCGGCAGACTGGAAATAATAATGGTTGCATATTTGAGCAGCTCTGCCATCTTCGCACGTTCGGCAGTGCTCTGGATATCTGCGATCATGCCGGATTCCGGCTGGCTCTGGATCAGGATGGAACGCAGCACCAGCTGCAGCGGCTGCTTCGATGCGCTGTTCAGGTAGATCATGGCGTCAAAGTAGCTGTTCCACATTGCCACGAACTGCCACAGAGCCAGAACTGCCACCACCGGCATACAGACGGGCAGCAGGATCTTGAAGAAGTAAAGCATCTCGCTGGCGCCATCCACATCCGCAGCTTCGCGCAGCTCACGCGGGACGCCTTTGATAATAGGTACGGGCAATGATCATGTTCCACACGCTGAATGCTCCCGGCAAAATGACCGCCCACATGGAATCCAGCAGACCCAGATTGTTGATGAGCAAGTAGGTGGGGATCAGACCGCCGCTGAAAAACATCGTGATCACAAACAAGGCGTTGAAGATCGCTTTTTTGCCTTTGAAGTCCGGCAGCGACATGGGATAAGCAGCAAGCATCGTCACAGCTACCGAGATGATGGTGAAGATGATCGAGTAAAGTACCGCGTTCTTGAAGCCGACCCAGATCTGCTTGTCCGAAACGACACGCTGGTAAGCATCCAGACTCCACTTGCTGAAATCAAAGGAGATGCCCTTGTTTTGCAGAGTGACCGGGTCCATAAAGGACGCGATGACGATGTAGATCATCGGAACGATGATTGCCAGCAGGAACAAGCCCAGAAGTGCGTAGCCGCAGTACAGGATGATCTTATCTTGTCTGGTGTAGAGGGCCATTTTTGATTTTTTTCTGTTTTGCCATGGTAAACCCCTCCTTACAAGCCCCTTGCCATCGTTCATTTTGGCAACGACCTTGTTCACTGCGATCAGCAGGATGACGTTGACAATGGTGTTGAACAGACCGACTGCCGTGGAAAAGCTGTAATCGCCGTCCAACAGGCCCTTTTTTATAAACGTACGTTGCAATGATCTCGGCAGTGTTCAGGTTCAGGTCCGTTTGCAGGGCATATGCCTTTTCAAAACCGATGCTCATAATGTTGCCTGCCTGCAGGATGAACTGAATAACGACCATATCCTTAATGGCGGGCCACTCCACTGTCATGATCTGCTGGATCAGGTTTGCGCCGTCGATCATGGCAGCTTCCTTCAGATCTTTGCTGGCGTTAGAAAGAGATGCGGTGTACATGATGGATGCCCAGCCGGCACCCCTGCCAGATGCCGCTGATGATGTAGATGGGGCGGAATACTTCCGGCAGCGTCATGAAGTTGATGCTGGTGTGAAACAGGCCCCGTTTACCGGGCCGGTGACACTCAGCAGCACACGGACGATACCGCACAGCACGATGACCGAGATGAAGTTGGGCATATACAGCACCAGCTGCACCTTCTGCTTGATCTTCTTGCTCTCGATACGGTTGAGCAGGAATGCCAGCAGGATGGGGATCGGGAAGCCCCACAGCAGACCGTAGACGCTCAGCTTCAGGGTGTTGATCAGATAGCGCTGGAAGTCCGGCGAGGACATGAAGCGGGTAAAGTTTTTCAAGCCTACCCACTCGCTGCCCCAGATGCCTCTTGAAGGGATTGTACTTCTGGAATGCGATCAGCACACCGCCCATGGGAGCGTACTTGAACACCAGCGTCAGCGCCACGGCAGGCAGCAGGAACAACAGGTAAAGCTGCCAATGCCGTTTGATGTAGACCCATGTGTTGTGCAGCTTGCGTTCCGCTGTTAGCACAGCCGTTTCCGACGAGGCTGTCTTTGCTTTCATGAATCATTCTCCTCCTTTTTGATTTGCTTGCCGCTTGATTTGCTTTTACATTTGCACCTTTGAATTTTACGTTTTTTCACTTCGATTGTGCAAATGTAAAACTCTGTAATTCATTTATACCACGCAAGCAAGCGAATGTCAACGATAATTCATAGTATATATCAAGAAATACTGTGGATTTGTACAGATGCACAAATCTCGAAATGTGCAAATGTGCAAAATGATGATTTGCATTTTTACGTTTGACTAATTTGTGCATTTGCACTATACTGGAGCCGCAAAGAACAAGATCCGTCACCAGACTTTATCTATAAAAGAAAGAGGATGACTTGACTTATGGCAACCAAGGTCACCATTCAGGATATTGCAAACGAACTGCAGCTTTCCCGCAACACAGTTTCAAAGGCCATCAACAACACCGGTGTGCTGGCAGATGCCACACGGGAAGAAAGATCCTGCGCAAAGCCGCCGAAATGGGCTATAAGCAGTTTGCCTATCTGCCGCTGTTTCAGGAAGACGATGCAAAAGCAGCAGAGCCTTTCATTCTGCCAGTGGCAAACGGGAGATCGCCATGCTGACGACCCAGTTTCTGAGCAGCTCTCACTTTTCCTCCATGATGCTGGATCGTTTCCAGTCGGAAATCGACCATCTGCACAGCGGCATGACCATTCATCGCATTTCTCCCATAGAGCTGAAAGAGAAAAACTTCCATCTTCTCTCAACATCCGAGCGCACAGCCGGCATCATCTGTTTTGAAGTGTTCGACTATGACTACGCACAGATGCTGTGCGATCTGGATGTTCCGCTGCTGTTTGTAGACACCCCTGTGATGGATATGCGTCCTCCCCTTAAAGCCGACCGCCTTTATATGGAAAACCGCATTGAGACCCAGAATGTAGTGGCCCACATGGTCCAGTTGGGCAAAAAACGCATCAGCTTTGCGGGGGATAAAAACCACTGTCAGTCCTTCTTTGAGCGTTATATGGCTTATAAGGATGCAGTGGAGTACTTTGGTCTGACAGAAGGCCTGAGCACCTGTGCGATGCCATCTGGACAGCAGAACTATCCGGTATCCCTGTACGAAACCATACGTCGGTTCAAAACGATGCCGGATGCCTTTGTCTGCGCCAATGACTTTGTTGCCATGGATCTGGTCAAGGCATTGAATGAGCTGGGGTATTCGGTTCCCGATGATATCTGGGTCTGCGGCTTCGATGACAGTCAGGAGGCTTCCTACTTTGTCCCCCTGTCTGACTTCGATCCATATCCATGAACAGATCATGGGCTACACCGCTGCCAATCTGCTTATGACCCGCATCGAAGAGCCATCGCTGAACTATCGCACCGTCTATACGGAAACCAACCTGATCCTGCGCGAGTCCACAGGAGATTGAGCGAAAGGAGAACCCCATGCGTGACCTGTGCAATCCGGACAAGCCGCTGTTTGCTGTGCTGACGAAATTGACTTACAGTGCTTACCTGAACATCTTATGGCTCGTGTGCAGCCTGCCCATCGTTACCATAGGGGCTTCTACGACCGCCTTGTTCTACGTCACGCTCAAAATGGCGGAAGATCGGGACGATGGTCTGACCCGGATGTTTTTTTTAAGGCGTTCCGGGAAAATTTTAAGCCCGCCACAAAACTCTGGCTTATCCTGCTGGCAGTCGGCAGTTTCCTGGCTGCGGATGGCTTTGTACTGCGCCGAATGTGGAGCGAAAACATTTTCTGGACGCTGCTCACTGCAGTGCTTATTGGTGCGGCAGTTCTGTACGGCATCGTTCTGCTGTATGCCTTTCCTCTGCTGGCACGGTTTGAAAACACCACCTTCGGCATCCTGAAAACAGCGCTTCTCGTGGGTGTCCGGTATCTGTTTTGCACCCTGCTGATGGCGGCGATCTATGGCATCATGGGGTACGTCATAGTGTTTGTGTTCACACCTGCATTCCTGCTGGGCATGGGTTTCTGCGCCATGCTCTGCTCCTTTCTGATGCTTCGGATCCTCTATCTGATCGGTGGAGACCCTGATGCAGTACACGAGGAATCTGACCATGACGAAAACTGACCGGGATACGCTCCGCTCCCTCCATGGGCGCAAACAGTGGGAGCAGATCTGGGCATATTACAAGCTGCCCATTGCGATCACTCATCGTCGTTGTCTATATCCTTGGCTATGCAGCCTACCGCCATGTGACGAAAAAAGAGGATGTGCTTTACCTTGGTCTGGTAAATATCACTGCCGGGTCTGATCTGACGGAGCAGCTTACCACCGGCTTTGCCGAAGCGCAAGGTCTGACCAAAAAGCAACAGGTCGATCTGCTGTCTGGCTTGCTGCTCAGCGAAAAGCGAACGCGCAGAGGAGCAGTATGTATATGCTTCAGAGATGAAGCTGCTGGGTGCAGTCAGTGCCCAGCGGTTAGATGTTGTTCTGATGGACGAATATGCACGGACCGGCTGTTGGCTGATGATTATTTTCTCGATCTGCGGACGCTGGATGCGTCTTTCCGTGCACTGTCGGGTCTTGAACGCCGGTGGAACCGTGCTGGATATTTCGGACACGCCGTTTGTCAGGCAGGCAGGTTTTTCGGACAAGGTCTATCTTGGGGTGGTGCAGAATGCACCGCACCCGGAGCGTGCAGCCGCTTACATTCATTATCTGTTCCAGCGGTGATCGTTGGGTTTTAGATAAAGAATAAGGAGAAGTCTCATGGACATTTTAACGATTGGTGAAGTTTTGATCGACCTGACCCAGACCGGCAAGGATGCGCGCGGCATTCCTCAATTTGCCGCAAACCCCGGCGGTGCCCCGGCAAATCTGGCTGTGGCTGCTTCCAGACTGGGCGCACAGACCGCCTTTATCGGCAAGGTGGGCGCAGATGCCTTTGGCCGCTACCTGAAAGAGGTTCTGGCAGAAAACAAGGTGGACGTTTCCGGCATGGCGGTGGATGCAGACCACCCCACCACCATGGCGGTGGTCTCGGTAGATGCCACCGGCGAGCGGGATTTCAGCTTTCTACCGCAGCGCCAACGCTGACGTGATGTTGAGCAAAGAGGACATTTCGGACGAGGCTCTGAAAGCTGCCAAAATCGTCCACTTCGGTTCTGTCAGCCTGACCGCCGACCCTTCCCGCACCGCCACGCTGGACGCTGCCGCCCGTGCCAAAAAGATGGGTGCTGTCATCACTTATGACCCGAACTACCGTGCAAACCTCTGGAAGAGCAAAGAGGAAGCCATTGCCCAGATGAAAGCTCCCCCTGCCGCTGGTGGATATTCTGAAAGTGTCCGATGAAGAGCTGCCCCTGCTCACCGGCACCACTGATTGTGAAAAGCGGCACAGCACAGCTGGCACAGAATGGCATCCGGCTGATCTTCGTCACCTTGGGTGCAAACGGTGTATTCTATCGCTTTGGGGACAAGACCGGCCATGTGGCTGGCGTTCCCCTGCAAGGTGGGTGACACCAACGGCGCAGGCGATACCTTCTTTGGGGCGGCTCTGTCCAAGCTCTGCAAGGAGGAGCTGCGACACCCTGACTGTGGACAAGCTGGAAGGCATTCTGGCTTTTGCCAACAAGGCAGCCAGCATCACCACCAGCCGCCATGGTGCCATCCCCTGCCATGCCCACCCTTGCGGAAGTGGAGGGCTGAACCATGGCAGTAAAACAGAATTTGCGTCCCGATTTGCCAAGCACAAGGACGAACTGGAATGGCTGTTCATGGAACTGTACCACAACCGGGAAGGGCTGGAAGTTCTGGAACGGGAGATGGCAGAAGCCTACAACGCCCGCAGCGCCGAGCTGAAAGCACTGGACAAGGCACGCTCTGCCGACCCGGAGTGGTACAAGCGGGGCAATATGTTCGGCATGACCATGTACACCGACCTCTTTGCCGGAAATTTGAAAGAACTGGCAAAGAAGCTGCCCTACCTCAAGGAGCAGAAGCTGACCTATCTGCACCTGATGCCCCTGCTGCAGATGCCCCACCCCCACAACGACGGCGGCTATGCGGTGGAGGACTTTCGACACCGTAGACCCTGCCCTTGGCACCAACAAAAGACCTGGAAAACCTGACCCGTGAACTGCGGAAAGCAAGGCATCAGCCCGTGTCTGGATTTTGTCATGAACCACACCGCCAGCACCCACCGCTGGGCCATGGCGGCAAAGGCGGGCGACCCGTGGTTTCAGGCGTATTACCATCTCTACGACGACCGCACCATCCCCGACCAGTACGAGCAGACTGTGCCGCAGGTGTTCCCCAACACCGCGCCCGGCAACTTTACATGGTGCGAGGAAATGCACAAATGGGTGCTGACCACCTTCCACGATTATCAGTGGGACCTGAACTACGGAAACCCGGCAGTGTTCGTGGACATGACCAAGAAGCATCCTGCATCTGGCCAAATCTGGGCGTAGAGGTGTTCCCGCATTGATGCCGTGCCCTACATCTGGAAGCAGCTGGGCACCACCTGCCGCAATCTGCCGCAGGTGCACACCATCGTGCGGATGCTCCGCATGGTGCTGGAATGCGTCTGCCGGCGGTCATCCTCAAGGGCGAGGTGGTCATGGCTCCCAAGGAGCTGGCCGCCTATTTCGGCACCCCGGAAAAGCCGGAATGCCACATGCTCTACAACGTGTCCACCATGGTCAACCTGTGGGGCCTGCCCTTGCCAGCCGGGACACCCGGCTGCTGAAGGCGCAGCTGGACGCCCTGCACGCCCTGCCGGACAACTGCTGGTTCGTGAACTATCTGCGCTGCCATGATGACATCGGCTGGGGTCTGGACGAGGCGGTGGAAAACCGGCTTGGTATCGACCCGCAGAAGCACAAGGCATACCTGTACCACTTCTACGAGGGCAATTTCCCCGGCAGCTGGGCAAAGGGCGAGCTGTACAACTACGACCCTGCCACCGGCGACGCCCGCAGCTGCGGCACCACCGCCAGCCTGTGCGGCGTGGAACAGGCACTTGAAAAACGATAAATCGCACTGGATTATGCGGTGAAGCGCGACCTGCTTGCTGCACACTGCTATGGCATTCTTTGCAGGGTTTCCCCATGCTGAACTGTGGCGATGAAATTGCACAGCTCAATGGCTGGGACTACAAAAACGACCCTGACCGTGTGGAGGACAGCCGCAATTTGCATCGCAGCAAATTCAACTGGGAAGATGCCAAGCAGCGCACCCAAAAAGGCACGCTGCAGAACGCCTTGTGGCAGGGGCATGGAGCAGCTGCGTCAAATGCGGGCAGACCCCTGCTTTGCCCCGGATGCGTGGGTGACCACATGGGACAGCCACAATCCCGGTGTGCTGGCGCTGGTACGCAAGCGCGGCGAAGGAAACGCTGGTGGGACTGTTCAACTTTACCGAGTACCCGGCAGGAGCCGGTCTGGACGCTCTGGGCGGCAAGTATCACACCCCGGAGGGGCGCTTCCGTCTGGCTGGCAGATGTGGAACTGGAACCCTATCAGGCGCTGCTGGTAAAAAATAAATAAGTAAAACGAGAACCACCCCGAACAGCAACGAGGTAAAGGCAGGGTATCATCATGGCGATGGTATCCTGCCTTTTTGCTATTTTCAACTGCGTATGGTATACTCGGCTTAGTTCAACAAATCGGAATTCAAGGAGGTTCTGTTATGCACACGGAGAAGAAATCCCACCGGTCTAGGATGGATCCTATTGTTGCTTTAGTTTTGATTTTTTGCTGTACTAAAAGTAACAGGATTGATTTCGTGGTCATGGCTATGGGTATTCAGCCCAATTGGGATCACCCTTTTTTTTTCGCTGCTATTTTTTTTTTCCAGTTTGGTCGGTGGACGAATCGTTAAAGGAACGTGGTAACTTCCAGTTTGCGCAGCGCAGCAATGAAAGCCCCAGTGGGGGGCTTTTAAGCGACAGCAGATGGAGGGACCTTGCCCCGACAAGTTCGCAGATGTATATCCCCTAAGCGCAAAGCGGCCGTTTCCTCTCCTGCGCGGAGAGGCGAAACGATTTCCGCTCTTTATTTTTCCGGTATTCCCGTGGTGTCATGCCGAAGTGTTTGTTGAACGCCCGGTTGAAATAGGGATAAATTTTTCAAACCCGCACCGGGAAGCGATGGTCAGCACGGTTTCGTCTGTAGTATGCAGCGCTTCGGCGGCGGCGTTCAGGCGGTACTCGTTCAAAAACGTGACGAAACTTTGTCCCGTCATCTGCCGGAACCACCGCATGAAATGGCTGGCGCTGCAGGAGCAGACTCCTGCAGCATCCGCGACCCGGAAGTTCTTCGGCATAGTGGACAGAAAGCCATTGCAGAACCGTTTTTTTTAACCGCTGGGTGTCGGCGGCGGTCTCCGTGGAACTGCTGTTTTCCTGCGCAATGAGCAGGGCCGAAAGTGCAGCAGCTCCCCTTTTTTTGATTTCAGTTCATAGCCGGGGCGTTTGGTGTGGTTGGCATCTTCCACCTCCCGCAGACAGGCCGCAGCGGGAAGATAGCACAGATGTCCTCATTGGGCGTCAGATGCCCGGTCAGCGCCAGCCGCCCGCTTTGCAGCGGAAAAATATACTTTTCTGCGCACAGGGTCTCCCCACCGCCCAAGAGTTCCAGCTCAAAGATGATGTTTTCGTACTCCATGGACTGCCCCCTCGGTCTGCCGCAGCGCATGAAGGTGCCGGGCGTAAAAATAAAAATATCCCCCATGCGGGCCGGGTAGAGGCACAGCTCCATCTGCACCAGCCCGCACCTCGCTTGACAAAGACCAGCTCCATGCTGTCGTGCCAGTGGAGCGCCACCTGCGGGAAATCCCCCGGAATGGTACAGGGATAAAGGTTAAACAGGAAACCGCACGGCTCCGTGCTGCTTTTTTTCCCTGCAAAGATGCCTGATTTTTGCATCGTCTCACCTCCCGATGATCGGATTGTACCACAATTTGCCGATTCAACAAAGATTTTTGATTGTTTTGCTGTGGTATATCTTGTGGCAGAGATGTCAAACCTGCTTTCCGTATCAAAGGAGGATCGTTTATGAACTTCACCGAAACGTTACAGAATCTCACCGGCAAGCCGCTGGCCGACTGCACGAATCAGGAACTGTACCTTGCTCTGCTGGAAGTCGTCCGGCAGAAGAGAGCGCAAACCGGATTCAGCCGGTCACCGGCCGCAAGTTGTACTATATCAGCGCCGAGTTTCTCATCGGCAAGCTGCTTTCCACAACCTCATCAATCTGGGGCTGTACGATGAAGCCTGACGATTTAAGCAAGAGCTGTCGACATTGAAGAATGGAGCCGGAACCCTCTCTGGGCAACGGCGGTCTGGAGCTGGCCGCCTGCCTTCCTTGTTCGCTGGCAACCCTGAATCTGCCCTCGGGACGGTGTGGGTCTGCGGTATCACTTCCGGCCTGTTCCATCAATCGCTTTGAAAACGGCATGCAGAATGAGAAGCCGGATCCAGTGGCTGACCACCCACAGTTGGGCAGAAAAGACCGAACATCACCTACCCGAGCTGGTAAGCAAGAAATACACGGCTTTTTTAGCCGCAAACTGGCCGTTACCGGCTACGGGCCGCACCAACACCCTGAACCTGTTGTTCGACTCGACACCATCGACGAGGCATCGTCCACGACGTCATCGCGACAAAACCGCCATCGATCAGAACCTGACCACCTGTGCCTCTACCAGGATGACTCCGACGAGGCGAAGGCCGCCGCCTACGGGTGTACCAGCAGTATCTGATGGTCTCCGCCGGTGCTCGGCTGATCGCTTGCCGAATGCGCCGCCCGCGGCTGCAATTATCACAGTTTCTTGCCATTATGCCGCCATCAAGATCAGACGACACCCACCCCAGCATGGTCATCGGGCTGATAAGCTGCTGGTGCGAAAAAAGGGCATCGAGGTTGAGGAAGCCGTAGAGATGCGTCCTCACCAAGACCTGCGCCTACACCAACCACCATTCTGGCCGAAGCGCTGGAAAAGAGAGCCCCCCGCCTATCTGGATGCCAGTGCTGCCCCGTGCCCCGATGCCAGTATCGAAAAGCTGGATAAACTGGCGTACCAAAGACGAGGCCGCGCCATCATCGACAAGGACGACCGGTACACATGGCTCACATGGACATCCACTTCACCCACTCCACCAACGGCGGGCGGCGCTGCACACTGAAATTTTGAAAAAATCCGAGTTGCACGGCTATGAACTGTACCGGAAAAGTTCAACAACAAGACCCAACGGCATCACGTTCCGCCGCTGGCTGCTGGAGTGCGATCCCCGCCACGACCGCTGAGCTGGAACAGCGCATCGGCTCCGGCTTCCAGGGATGCCGCCGAGTTGGAAAAAGCTGCTAGCCTTTGCAGACGACGTGAGGCCGTGCTCAACGAGCTGACCGCCGTGAAAAAAAGCCAACAAGGAAGCCCTTGCCGACTGGCTGCTGCGCACCCAGAACGTAAAAAAGTAAACACCGAAGCTATGTTCGACATCCAGTCAAGCGTCTGCATGAGTACAAGCGCCAGCAGCTGAATCTGCTGTACCTCATCCACCAGTATTACGAGATCGAGCGCAGCCACCTGCCGCCGTACCGCTTCGGGCATCTTTGGCGCCAAGGCTGCTGCCCCGGCCACCATCGCAAAGGACATCCACGCCCTGACCCTCTCGAAGGTCAGTGCCGCTGATCCAGGAAGTATCGGCTTCAGGTGGTGTTCGTGGAAAACTACAACATCACCGCCGCCGAAAAGCTTATCCCGGCCTGCACGACCTGTCTGAGCAGATTCAGTATTGCCTCCAAAGGAAGCCTCCGGCACCGGCAACATGAAATTCATGCTGAACGGTGCGCTGACGCTGGGCACTATGGACGGTGCCAATGTGGAGATCGCCAGCAGGTGGGCGAAAGAAAAACATCTATCTTCTTCCATTGAACCTCGGATCGGGTCATCCACCGTTACGCCGTCGGCGATTGTCGCTGCCCAGTGGTACGAGGGCGATCCCAATCTCCCGCCACGCGCCATCCGACTTTCTCACCGGGCCGGAGATGCTGGCCGCCGGTCATGCCGAAAATCTGCCCGCCTGCAGCTGACGAACTGATCCACAAAGACTGGTTCCAGACCCTGCCGGACTTCAACGCCTACGTGGTGCGCAAAGGGCAGGCTCTCAGCGATTACGCCTACGACCCTATGGGCTGGTGCAAAGTGTCTGGTAAAACATCGCCAAAGCCGGCATGTTCTCCTCCGACCGCACCATTGCCGAGAGTACAACCGCGACATCTGGCATCTGGGCAAATAATTCTCCCTATCTGAAACCCACGTGATCAGGAACTATGCCAAGACCCGCCCGGTCTATGATGTCTGCCGCAGGTCAGGGCACCGCCCAGCAAGCATTTTTTGCAACGCAAAATAGACTGGGATACCTGACCGGAGCGGAGCGGATTATTTTGTGCGCTGGCGGATGTGTATTGCAGGTGGAACAAGCGCCATCAAACGCCAAAATGAAATTCTGATATCGGTCAACTCTGCAAGTTCTATCCACAGCTACATCATTGACATTGGTGCCGGTGGCTCCTGTGATGATAAGCCCCTAATGGCAACTGCCTTTGCACAGGTACCCGCAGTCACAGTAGGGTCCGCCGGAGGCAAGGGTGTACTGCCGCACAAAGTCGTTGTCACGCCGCCCGCTTCGCTCATGGTGTAGTCCAGATGGCACAGGGGCGGGGGTCAGGTCATACAGCCCCAGCTCCTTCATCAGCACACAGATGCCGCATTTGGTAAAGCGTCCCTCGTAGCCGCTGCCATCCGGGTATTCGTAAAACTCCATGTTCCACGAATAGGGGTTGCGGTCGGCGGCTTTCAGGGCGGCAGTGGCCTTCATAGCGGCAATATCCTTTGGGGTAAACTTGCTTTTTCGCTTTTGCGGCAAAACCACTGCATGGGCTTTGTCATCATGGCTTTTGCATAGTAATCCGTCAGCCTGTCCACCTCCGGGCGTTTCGGCATGGAGAAATGAACGCGCCGACCATGGCGCAGTTGACAAGATTCATTTTGAAGCGGTCGCCCTTTTCAAACTCCGGCAAACCAGCAATGATCGCCGGTATTGCGGCTTTGCCTTTTTCGTGATGGCTTTTGCGTTGGCTGCATCATAGCCCAGCACAGTGGTCAGCTGCTTTTGAAAAGAGCTGGCAAACAGCACCCACATCCCCATTGGCATCCCTGCGTACTTCATTGTCTGTCTCCAAATCCGATCTTCACGATCTGCATTTTTCATCCCGTTGTCCCCGACCCTTGCGAGAAACCGGAAAAAGCCGCTGACAGAAGGATCTTTCAAATCGTTGTACTTTCCAGCATATAGCCCCTGCTGGATACTTGTAAGCGATTGTCCCATGGGGAAAGCTCGCTTTTCGCATCCGAAACCGCGAAATATGCTCCCCCACATCGCTTGATTTTCGCCGTCCTGAGCCACGTTTTGGCGTATCATCTTTACCGCCGTGCGGTGGCGGCGTCAAATACCAACACGCCGCAGGGAAAGCGTCCGCCATTCCCACACCAGCGCCTTGACATGCTGGGTCAGGGAAGTAAT